>ENA-UOOK01006014-UOOK01006014.1-fermentation-metagenome-genome-assembly--contig:-NODE-6014-length-11842-cov-3.247306_pt1 | contig 11842 bp, 17 predicted proteins | sample MGYA00245777_ERZ724023 | MGnify/ENA primary metagenome ERZ724023 (study PRJEB28704, sample SAMN03018312) | fermentation metagenome | biome: anthropogenic terrestrial biome; feature: soil; material... | reverse complement strand
GCAAACCAGGTTGATATTATTACCTATTCGCCTATTTTCTTCTTAGCCACGTTTTAGCCCCTCCTTTAATAATCTCTGCTGTTAAAGAGTTATAGCCGTCTGACGTTGGAGAAATAGGCGAATAGGTAATAATATCAACCTGGTTTGCCTGGGCTTCTCTCGTCGCAACGCTCGCCCTTATAGCTGTTTGAAATACTTTAGTGTTCATGCGCTTAGCAACGTCCTTTGTAGCTTTGGTAAACTCCTTGCTTAAAAGGGTTCTGTTGTTATGCTGCGTAAATAATAGCCCTTCAACCTTTAAGCCTGGATTGCTGCGCTTCCTTACGGCTTCAATAGTGTTGTATAATTGGCTTATGCCTTGTAAGCTCAATACGTCGGCTGACATAGGTATAATAACGCTGTCGGCTGCTGTTAAGGCGTTTATGGTTAATATCCCTAATGACGGCGGGGTATCAATTAAAACAAAGTCATAATTGCCCTTTATGGCTTCCAGTTTGCCCCTTAATAGCTCCGGCTGTGTAAACTCCATATCTGCACCACTTAAAAGAATATTAGCCGTTACAATGTCGCCGTTCTTGGTCTGCTGTAAAGCTTCTGTAATACTGGCCTTACCGCTCAACAATTCATATACTGTGGGCTTATTTATGTTATCTGCGCCCACACAAAAAGACAAATTGCCCTGCGGATCCAGGTCAACCATTAAAACCTTATACTCTTTATATGTCAACGACGCGGCCACGTTCTGTGCCGTCGTGGTCTTGCCTACGCCGCCCTTTTGATTGGCTATTGTTATAACTCTGGCCATTGCTTCTCTCCTTTCAATCTTTTTCGGAATAATCATAGGTAATGGATCCGTCCACAAGCTTATAAATATCTCTTGTTTTTGCCCATCTTTGAGCAACTACAATTTCCCAATAACTTTTATACTCGGTAATATAAAAGTGTACTTCCTCGCTGCTCTTAAGCGTTGGGTAATACTGAAAACTAACATTGCCTAAATCAAGCTCTTTGGCTTTATTGTAAAGTTCAACAATAATATGCCTGGTGCTTTCGTCAAGCTCATAATATGGCTGCTTCATGCCCTAACCTCCTTAATAAAATTTGTTATAAACTTCCTCCGCTTCTTCTTCGCTTCTCATGTCCATAAAATACTTCATATTGCTTTCAAGCTGCCGGATAACTTCCTTATCAAGCTTCAAGTCTTTAGCTGCTAAAATCATGTAGCCAATGGCTGCGGCGTTTGTCATATCGCCCATGAATAACCCTCCTTAAATGGTTTTAATGTTTACTTAGATTTTATTATAGTATTATGCCATTATTATGTCAAGAATAATATAAGGCGGCCAAGGTTTATTTTTCCCTAACCGCCTTTAATTAAAAATTAAATATTTTTTTACGCTGTTTAAGTTCCTGTTTAAATCTATCAATAACAAGCTGCTTGGCTTCTTCTTCTCCTGGCTTCGGTGTATAAGCTATATAGGTTGTAATCATTTCCTTAAGCTGCTTTACTGTAAGGCTCTTAAAAAATTGCTCAAATTCGTATTCGTTCCGGCTGTATTTATTAAGATCTCTTATATATTTCCACAAGTCGATTATTTCTTTTTCTCCAAAGTAACCCATAAGAATATCAGAAAGTAAAAATATGCCGTCGTCGTCAAGGTAAAAATCAAGCATTTCATTATCAAGGCTCATTCTCACATAATCCATTAATTTATTATCTTCTTCCATTTCTCTTAAAATGCGGTTAAGGATCTGATTATAAAAGTCTAACATTTCCGCTCTTTCACACATTTTATATATGCTTATGGTGTACGGTGTAAATTCTTCTTTTGGCTTAATACTGTTTATTAACTTCACAATCTTTTTATTGTTCATTCCCTGCCCTCCTGGTTCATAGCTTCGTTTAATATTTTTTGAGATTCTATAATGTAATCAAACGCCATATTTACAAAATCAAATATGCTGTTATACTCCCAATACCATTTTGCGGAAAAACTTCCTAATGCGCTTCTTCCGGGATCGTCTTTTAAACTTCTTCCCCATTCAATAGCTGCTCTTGGATCCGGCTTTTCGTTAAAGCCGTATTCTTGCGTCCAATGGCTTAATAAAGTGTCTGCTTTTTCAAGCTTTACAAGTGCATTTTCAATAGACATAGTTTTTTCAAATACTTCTTTTTTAAAATTTCTTTCCGTACCGGTTGCTGCCGTTACCTCGTTAATTGTCTTGTTCATTTTTTATACTCCTTTATATGTTTATTCGGTAATACTTTAATGTTTACTTACCGTTAATGACATATTACTACAAGTTTAATAGTAAGTCAAGCGTTATTTGTAAAATAAATAAACATTGTAAACATAAAAGTCAAATAAAAAAGAACGGCCATAAAAGCCGCTCTATATATTACCTGTGGGATCATATTTAATTTACTGGTGGTGCTTCGTCATATCCGGCATCCGCGTAAAGCTGCAAGTTACTTTTATAGCCTTCAAAGGTATCAATCCGCTTAATATTATAATATCGGTTTTTATACTTAACAAGCATATCCGGCTTTATATCGTTACGCCAATTTATTACAAATAGCATTTCTTCCTCATTCTGTACGGCCATTGCTGCGTAATATTCCCTGGCTGATAATTGCCTTACATAAGCCCACAAAGTACCTGTATGTATCGGCGCCCATTCATAACGCGGCATATTGCCCGGCTCTGCTACGTTCTGCCCCTTCAAGATCTCAATTTTCTTATCCTTCAATTTCTTTTGCATACTCTCACACCTTTCTATAATGCGTTTAGAAATTCGTTGTAATGCTCATATAAGCCTACATAAGCATCTAACATGGACGCGGTACCATCTATGCGCATTTTTGCGCTCTGTGCCTTTATGGGTACAATATTGCCGTTCCTGTCGGTCTGGATCCCGGTATTAGTCAAGCACCATTTTAAGATAGGGTTATTATTATAAATTATCTTCTTGGCCTTAAGGTCTGCGCCCATCATTTGCATAGGTAAGCTTAAGGTCTTTGCTCCCTGTATGCAGCGAACCATATTAAAGCCGTAATTCTCCATTTCCTCAACCCAATATTTTGCGCTGTAACTGTCGTAATAGATCCAGGCCGGCGTTATGCCTTTCTCGTTTACCATCTCTAAGAACCACGCTGTAACGTCGCTGTAATTGATTGTATTGCCGTTGCATAGTCTTATAAGCCCTCTGTCAAGCCATATGTCATAAGGTATTTTTTCCTCTTGTACGCGCTTCTCAAAGCTATCACGTGGTAACCAATACATTTGAGTTATATATCTCTCCTGGGTTACTTTATCCATCATTAAGAGCGTTGCACACGTTAAGTCTGTGGTTATACTTAGATCCGCGCCGCCAATAGCATAAGCATTTTTGAACCTGGCAATATCAAAAGTATTCTCATTGTTTATATCGTCAAAGCTTAACCAGGCTGTACTTATAGTATCTCTTATATTAAAATCCTTTACCAATAGGCCGCTTAAGTCTTTAGGGTTATTCTTAGCCCTTTCAACCTTGTTAATAAGATCGTCAAGCTTTTTAATGGTTCCTAAGCCTGGGTTAGCCTTCTCCCATGCTTTCGGATCCTTCCATTCCTCCCGGTTATCAAGCTCATAAATTACCGGTAAAAATGTATCGTCCGTAAAGGTACCATCTACAACGCTGCAAGCATAGGCGTACATATCATCAAATATACATTCTCTTACGGTTCCGGCTGTCGTTATCATAATCAATAATGGCTGCCGTCTTGCGCTCTGGCTCTGCTTCATTACTTCGTAAAGGTTTCTATCCTTGACGCTGTGCAGCTCGTCCATAATAACGCAATTAGCGTTTAAGCCGTCCAGGGTATCGCTGTTCTTTCCCAATGGCTGAAATTTGCTCATAGTAAGAGGAAAATATAGATCGCTTTTGCGCTTCTTTATAAACTTGTTAATGTCCGGGCTTTGCCTAATCATGTTATGGGTTTCGTCAAAGATAATGCGCGCCTGGTCCTTTTTCGTCGCTGTGCTGTAAACCTCTGCGCCTGGCTCATTGTCTGCAATCATCATATAAAGAGCAATACCGGATAACATTGTACTTTTACCGTTCTTACGGCCTACCATAAACATAGTTTCCCGGTACTTCCTTAAACCTGTTTCCACATGAATAAAACCAAACAAAGCGGATATATAAGCCTTCTGGAATAGCTCCAATGTAACCGGCTTTCCCGCCCATTCACCTTTACTATGTTTACAAAACTGTTCAATGAAGCGTATAGGCTTACTTGCTCGGTTCTCGTCGAATATATACCCGCCTGTTGGTTTCTTTATATCGTCAACCAATTTCTTATATTGCTTCTTAACCCTCTTAGAAACAATACAGTTACCGGCCTTTATCTCGTTGTAATACTGTTCAATGTAACTCACATACCCCACCGCCTTAATTAGCCTTTATAAACTCGTATAAGGCGTTCTCTTTGCCCTCCTGGGCTTCCTTTGGCAATAGCTCCGTTAATTGCTTATATAAAAGGCTGTATCTTTGTACTGTGGTATTATAGGCCTTTAATGCCGGGCTTTCCCTTAAAAATTCCTGGCTGCCTTGCTTAAACATTTCAACGGTGCCGCCTTCTTCAACCTGTATCTTAAGATCATCCAGGGTTAAGGCCATAAAGGTAAGCTCTTTTATAAGGCTCTGCCCTATCGGTTTCTTATCTTCCGGTATCTGTTTCAATAGCTTATTAAATTGTCTTTTAAGTTTTGATATTTCTTTATCTCTCTCTATGTCCATGTATTTCACCGCCTTATTACTGGACGTTTATTTAATGTTTACCCCTCCCCTTATACGAAAACTCATGGAGAGGTTCTCAGATGTACCCATATCGGTTAATCGCCCCTGCAATTTTATTTCATGCCTGGGGGGGATAAATTATTTTTGTTTGGTACACTATTACGCCCTTATACGTTTGCCTTGCCGGTGAACCACTCCTTCAAGACAAATGCAGCTGAAAAACCTTGATAGGAAAAAGACCGCCATACAAAGGCGTAATACTATATCAACCTGTATAAATTAAATCACCGTTTGCATTGAAGCGTATTCCCTCGGCGCATACCTCACCGCTTATATGTTCCTTGTTATGGCAATCAATACATAATGCTTCGAGGTTACTCCAACTTAATGTAATGTTTAAGTCGTTTATATTCTGCGGTGTTATATAGGCTTTATGATGGACTATGCGCGCCACGTCCCCACAACGTTCACATACATAATGTTGGCTTGTCATGTATGCCGCTTGCGTATCTCTCCACGCTTTGCTATTGTAAAAACCTTTCGCATAGTCCTTCATATTCTTAGCCCCTTATATGGCCGTCCTGGCCTTTATGGTAATTGCTTTGAGCAATCCGTCAATAGTCCTTTGCAGCTTCTCGCTGTCCGTCTGTTCAGCGTTGTACCACAACTGTAATATAAACTTACTGGCCGTATCAACTAACGGATCCGTGTCCTGTTGCTCTGGCTTCATGCCGGTTGTTACTTCAATGTATCCGGGAATGGCGTCCAACAACGACGCTATAATAAGGTCGTTGTCGGTGCCGTCTATTCTCAAATACTCTCTTGCTTCATCTACTGTAAGCATTTAATCACCCTCTTAGGCCTGTGCTGCTTCATGGAGCTTTACAAAGGCTTCTGTAACGATAGGCTTACAATCCGCAATAGCCATTGCCCTGTAATCAATTAGGCCGCTCTTAAAGCTGCTTTCTCTCGATACTTCAATAACAATGCCTTCTGCAAGGTTATAACCCATGTAGTTAAAGTTACCCAGGTAAATGTCACCGTCGGCAATGTTATCATCAACGACAACCTCACGCCCTAAGATATAACCAATGCTTTCATTCTTAGGATCCGCGATAAATATAGGCCGTTTATTCTGATCCACAATCCCGTATACATGAGTATAAAGTGTTGCGTTATTCATAGCCCATTTTGCGCCCTGGCTGTAACCCCTCTTAAGCAATGCCATTGTAGAAACAAAGTTTGCATAAGTCGGAATAGTTGCGTTGGTGTATTCAACTGCGTTTGTTCCGGCTGTCCAGGTAATACTTTCAAGGCCTGTACCCTGTGCTTCCCCTGTGCCGTTTACAAGGCTGTCGGCAATACATTCCATTACACAAGCGTTAAGCTCGTCCACAATATAGCTTTCAAAGGCTGCAATGCTCATTTTCTTAGCTGCTGCGCTGATGGAGAATACTTTAAGGATCTCGTAACCATTAAAGGCTACTGCAACGGTTGTATTCTTTTCAGTTTCAACGGCTGCGCCCTCTGTATGCCATGCTGCTTTAGTCGCTGGTGTTCCAACTGGTACGCTTATCTTTGTAGGAAGGTTAAAGCTTCTACATACCGGCAATAGGCCGCCCATAGTACGCGCCTTTTTAATTACCTCGTTTAAGGTAGCTGTCGGCAATACTGCGGCTGCGCTTGTAACGGTGTTAAAGGCGTCGGCTCTCTTTTCTGTTCCCACAATATTCATAGCTCTTTTATAAGCTGCGTCCTCATGGTCTGTAAGCTTCTGGCCTAAAAGGTTTTTGAAAAATGCGCTTCTATACTCCGCGCTTGCGAATACGTCGCCGTCTGTCGCTTCTCTGCTTGCCTTATTCTCAAAGCTGCCGCCGGTAATAGGGTTAAACTGCTGCCCTGGCTTCTGGCTTCTCTGCTCAACGTTGGTCTTTGCCTGTTTAAGCCCTTCAAGCTCAATGTTAAGGCTCGCAATGTCGGCGTTTGCGTCGGTGTCAACTAAGGCCTTAATCTCCGCTGCTCTTTTCTCAATGTCTGCAATGGAGCTGTTCATATAATGGTTAAATGCTTCCGCAATAGTCTTAAATTTCATATCTTTATACCTCTCTCATCAAAATTTGGTTTATGCGTATCTTTGCGGCTGCCCTTAAAGGATCGTCATTTATATCCTTCATGGCCGCTCTGGCTTCCACGCTTGCCTGTGGATATGCCGGAAATGGTACAACGCTTATTTCATATACCTTTTCTATTTTGTTTATAGTCCTGGTATTTGTTGCAGCGTCGTAACTGTCGCCGCCTTCCGGTACCTTAAAAGCAAAACTCATGCCGGATAAATCCCCGCGCAATACTGCCGTATGTACGCTTCTTGCTTCCTCTGTTCCCGGTAACGTTGCAACCATCTTAAGCCCTGCCGGATCTTTAAGTAATTGCATTGTTTTAGGCGTCCTGGCTAATGGTACTTTGTTCAAGTCGTGGTTATACAATAGCCTGGCGTCGCTTATGTCTGCCTGGTCTAATGCCCCACTTCTTATAATTTCGATATACTTTCCTGCCGGATCGTTTATCGTGGTAGGCTGATCGAAAACAATCGGCATACCCTCTAATATAAGGCCGTCGGATCCTGCCGGTTCGTTGGCTCTTATTTCGCATATTCTAAGCTCTTTCATACTCCCACCTCTTTCAATAGGTTTGCTGAATTTATTACTAACTGCTCCGGCAATAAATCAATCTCCGGTGCTTCAAGTGTTATGGCCATCTTGTCGCCGCTCCTGGCGGTTATATATAATACTAAGCCGTTTATAATCATATCGCCGTTATCGTCTGCATACCCCGCCCATATTGGCTCTAAATCTTCAATAAATGCCCCTTGCAATATTTCAAGGTCTACTTCTGTTACCGGCTGCCATTTGAGAGCATTAAAATGTTCGTCGCTTATCATTTGCCGTCACCTTCTAACTGGTACTTGTTGGCCTGTGCAGCGTCCACAACGTTCAAAGTCTGTAATCTCTTGTCGCCGTCCTCGACGCTTGGAAGGTTTAATATTTCCAATGCTTGGTTTACGGTTAAAAGGCCATAAGGCATAAGCTCTTTAATTAAATTTACCTTTGTTCCGTTGCTGCTGAATTGTAGGCGGCCACTCTCAAATATTATTGAATTGCCAAAGGCTTGCTCTCTCTCATTAAATAGTTTTCTTGTAAATTCAAGGCTTAACTGTACGGCTATCGGTTCAATGGTGCTTTCATAAAATGCCGCCCATTGATCCTCTGTATAGCTGCTATTTACAATAGCGTCTGATATGCCTAAGTAGTCATATATCTTTGTTTTAATGGCCTGTATTTGCTTCTCGTCAATGCTTACCGGTGTTATGGTAATCGGTGTGTATTCCATCTTCTGATCCGTTGCAACGACGCCGCCATTATTGGCTATTTGCAAGTAATCATTTATGAAATTGTCCTTTTCCTCTTTAAGCTTCTCCGGTGCCATAATCTGCGTAAACTTCAATATGCCGCGTATGTTTGCGCTGCTCTTAATACCGTTTACAATGCCCTCATTCTGCGTATGGGCTAATTCTAAGGCCGGTATAAGTGCGGTGTTAGGATCTCCCAATAAATCGTTATCGTTGAAGTTCCGGCGCAAGTGAATTATATCCACATAGGGTAATGTAACCTCGCGGCCGCTTGCGAATTGGAACCGGCAATATAACGCCCCTGTTGGATCCGCTAAAAAATCAACGTGTAAAGCTCTTAATGGATATATCCCGGTCGGCTGCCCTCTCTCGTCTTTTTGTAAGAAGGCAAAGGCATTGTTATATAAATAATAATGAGTAACCATCTTATAGAGCATATCAAACGCGCTCATATATGGGTTTGGCTGCACTTGTAATAATCTATTAAGCTTGCAATCCCTATCAATTTTATTATGATCTGCATAACGTATTACATGGCCGCCTTTAAGTTTTGCGGCGTTCCTGGCTATTGCGTCAACCGCTCCCCTATATATATCGTTGCTGTATGCGTCGCCGTTCCAGGCTGTAAATACTGCTGCCTGGCCGTTCATTATATCGGCTCTTTCTTGCCCTGTTCGCTCCTGGGGTTTTCCTTTGAATATTCTTTGAAATATGTTTATAGTTCTCACCACCGTTCTTCATTTGTAAAGCCCGCCGCTGCTTCACATTCTTTTATTGCTTTTTCAAGCTTGCTTTCTGCCTTTTCTTTCAGATCCGGCGCATATATCACATAATGCCGTATAGAGCTTTCATTAAAATAAAATATTTTATCGTCTACCCATACGGCTATAAATCCCGGTCTTGGCGGTGCTTCATCACACGATAATACATTCTGTAATGCTTCGCCGTCCTTAAATCGAATTGTTGTATATACCATCTTTAGCCCCTCGGTTCATAATTACATTTTTACACTTATCATTCTAACATACTTTAATGTTTACGTCAAGTTTATTTTGTTATTACCTTTATTACTCTGTTTATCGTGTTTACCCAATAATCAAAAATAATGCAAGGCCTAAACCCTGCATTACTCTTACTGTAATTTATTTAATTTATCCTCATGCGCTTTTATGGCGTTCTGGATCCTGCGCTTTGCGTCTGCCGCTTCTTCTCTACCATAGGCTGCCTTAAGGTTGTTTAACCTCTGCTGCACTTCCTGGCGTTCAATCTCTATGGCTTCCGGCTCTCCCAATATGCCGTATATGGTTTGTAGGTTTTCTTTGTTAGCGTCATAAAAGAGCTTTTCACCGGTCATAAGGCTAATACATTCAATGGCCTTTAATAATAATTTGTATATAGGTTCCCCGGCCTGTACCCCTTTGTTAATATCTGCCCTTAATTGCCCGGCTCTCCTTATGTTCTCCTGCTGCTCTTTATATCCCGCCGCCAAACGCTCATTTAACGCTTCTGTAACGTTTTCTTTGTCCGTTGAGGGTTTTATATTACCCCTTGCCCTTTCGTGGCTTAAATCACGTCCTATGGGCTTGTTTTTTGTTAGCCGTTCAATTTCTGCCTGTGTTGCCTGGTTTGTTTGTTCTGCATACTGCTTTAATGCTTCTAAGGCCATTTAATCACCTTCTTTTGTCGCCAATGCTTATATTAAAGTCCTCGGCCACTTGGTAAAGGCTGTCCGGCTCGAATATGTCAAAGCGCGGATCATACTTAAACCCACATGAATAAGAGCTGACGCCGTAACGGTTCTTTAAGCATACAAGCTCAATTTCTCGCGGTATGGCTTTCTTTGCTATTCGTACCTTTTCCCGCTTCTCTTTTATTTTCTTCTCACCGTTAAATAAGTCGTCGTTAAGTATTTGCAGCTGCAAGCCCCATACAACGTCTGCGGTATATTCAATGCCGCCGCTCTCCTTGAAGCTCTCAAAGTCAATAGGCTGTAAATAGTTCGCCCGGTTTATGCTACTGATAACAAATAATACTAAATCGTTCTCGCTTTGCAACTTCTTAAGCCCTCTTACGATATTATCAACTTTTTCTTTGTCGCCCTGGCGTGGATCCGTCGGCGGTATGATCTGTAAATAGTCCACTATAATAACCGGCTTTGTTCCTGTCGCTGCCATATACTGCTTTGTGTACTCAACTATCGTATAAATATTAACGTCAAAATTACACTCTATAACGCTGATATGGTCGGCTATTTTGTTATATTCCTCGGCGGCTGCCAATACTTCCGGGGTAAGCTTCCCGCCCCTTATCTTAATTGCGCTTATTGCCTTATCTTTGCTGTTCCTGGCCGTAATGCGGCTTAAGCTCTTTGTAACCATTTCAAGCCGGTTTTGTTCCAGGCTGAAAAATAATACATGATCGCCCATACCCGCCAACTGGTCGGCCATTTGGTGTATAAAGGTTGTTTTGCCTAAGCTGCTGATGGCTCCAATTACATATAAGCCCGGATATAAGCCGCCGGTCAATTCGTCCAGGTTCTTAAATCCTGTCTTGCGGTCTTTGAAGCTCTTAAACCTCTCAATGTCCTTTATAAAAACATCTTCTAAATACTGGCTTACAATATTTTTCTTAAAATCTATTTGCGGCTCCTGGCTGTTTTGGTATAATGGTTCTGTATTATTGTTTTGTTCGGTAATACCCTTGACGGTTCCCGGCGTTGCTGCGCTTGGTGCCGTCTTTTCATTTTGTCCGCCAATACTATCATTCCATGCTAACTCTCTGCCCTGGTATGGGGTAAAGTCGCTTAAAGCCTTATTGATTGTCATATTACCGTATGTATCCGCTCCATGTCTTTTATTCCATTTACCTTCTCTATATAAAGCTGATTGCCTAAATAATGCGTCCATGCGGTAAGCATTGCCGTTTGTCCAGTACGCTAATAAATTACATAAGGCTAAATCTGCTTCGCTTGCTGAAGGGTACCCGCTTATATCTCCGTTCCATAATGCCCGGAACATATGGCCGTTTCTTGCGCTCATGGCTTTATTTATAAGCTCGCTGTCTAATAGGTTAAGATCCTGCGGCTGATTAGCTGCCTTTGGCGCGTCCTCTCGCCTTAAATATTTGGCGTGGACGGCTGCGGCCTGTGCTGTTCTCTCCTGTATATCCTTTGCAGCTCCTACAATGTTTCCGGTAACTGTGAAAAATCGCCCTTCGGAATACATTTCAACGTTTCCCCTGCGTCTGTCTTTGTCCGGTATGGATCCTTTACATAAAATATGTATGCCGGTACCGCTTGGGCTGTATTCGGTGTAACTGTCCAATGTCTTTATAATGTCCTGGGCTTCTGCTGTAAGCTTGCCGCCCTCAATAACATTATCCAGGTCAACGCCAAAAACGCCGTTTGCAAACTCAATGCCTATACCATCAAAGCCATATTTGCTGACGGCATTAACCGCCGTTTGGTAGTCGCTCCATGTTTCCGGATCGTTCGCCTTTGCATTGTAGCCGGTGCGCGGATCCTTTGGTATCTTATCGGCCTTGCCCTTCTTTTCGTTATGCTCCAACTTAAAGCATACCCATTGCTTAAGCTTCTTTAGGTTCTCCGGAATATTTTTGTATTGTTCCATTAAATCACTCCTTTAATGTTCCCAC
>ENA-UOOK01006013-UOOK01006013.1-fermentation-metagenome-genome-assembly--contig:-NODE-6013-length-11842-cov-9.256469_pt1 | contig 11842 bp, 12 predicted proteins | sample MGYA00245777_ERZ724023 | MGnify/ENA primary metagenome ERZ724023 (study PRJEB28704, sample SAMN03018312) | fermentation metagenome | biome: anthropogenic terrestrial biome; feature: soil; material... | reverse complement strand
GGATATCATTTGTCAAAATCATAACATGGTATACATGGTGGGTGTGAACAGTAACTAAAAGAATGAAATAACAGGAAATACAGGGGATGAAATAAGCAAAAATGTAAGGATGAAATAAGCGGATAGGTAAAGAACGGGATAAGGGGAATACAAGGGATGAAATAAGCGAAAATGTAAAAGAAAATGTACTGGAAAACATAAGGGACAATGAAAGGAAAACATAAGGAAAGGAGAACATGTTAGAGATAGGATGCAGAAATGAGGGAAGAAATGAAATCCCCCGTGGATAAGATTATACTCTGGCATGGAGCTTAAAACAATGGAAATAATGGATTATATCATTCATACAATAGAAACCCTGGTGAACATTCCAAGCCCTTCCGGATTTACCAAGGAAGTGATGGATTTTGTAAGGGCGGAGGCAGAAGGATTTGGCTATGCCTGTGAGAACAGCCGGAAAGGCGGGCTGATCATAACAGTCGAGGGCAGAACGGAGGAAACCATAGGATTATCCGCCCATGTGGATACTTTGGGTGCGATGGTACGCTCCATAAGCGGGGAGGGTATGCTTAAATTCACGCTTGTCGGCGGATATACCATGCATAGCGTGGAAGGCAGCTACTGTAAGGTACATACCAGGGATGGAAGAACCTATACCGGAACGATACTTGCAAAGAGCCCTTCCATTCATACCTTTGATGATGCAAAAACGCTGGAGCGTTCGGACCGAAATATGGAAGTACGTCTCGATGAAATCGTTAGGAACAGGGAGGATGTGAAGGCATTAGGAATTGGAAACGGTGACTATATCAGCTTTGATCCTAAGTTCCAATATACCGAGAAAGGCTTTGTTAAATCCAGACATTTGGATGATAAGGCTTCCGTAGGAGTATTGCTTGGTCTGCTGAAGGATATGTCGGAAAGAAAAGCAGTTCCCGAGAAAAAGCTGAAAATATTAATCAGCAATTACGAGGAAGTGGGCTTTGGCGCAAGCTGGCTTCCGGAGGATATTACGGAATTTCTTGCAGTCGATATGGGAGCAATCGGAGATGATCTGAATGGGAATGAATATAGCGTATCCATCTGTGCGAAGGATTCCTCCGGACCATATGATTATGAGATGACAAACCGCTTGATATCTCTTGCAAAGGAGCATAAGCTTGACTATGCTGTTGATATATTCCCACATTACGGTTCCGATGTTTCCTCGGCATTGCATGGCGGTAATAATATACGGGGAGCTTTAATTGGTCAGGGAGTGCATGCTTCCCACGGAATGGAGCGAACCCATAGAAAAGGTCTTGAAAATACCCTGAAGCTTGTTCAGAGTTATATTGGATGCACCCCGCAATAATTAAAACTATAAACTGCCACCGGCATTACTTACCTGCCGTAGGGAAGCAAAAACCTGCTATGCGAAGCGGTCTATGCATGTGACCGCTTTACATAGCAGGTTTTTCATTAGAAAGTGAATTATTTTACTGCTTTATTTGCTTTTTTATCTGTGACAAGCAAACGGCTTGCCAATATATCTATTTATTTAGAAGGAGAGGATAATAGGAATTCGTAATTAGTTTGTAAACAACTGAGACCAGTAGATCGTCCCATTCGATTCATATACGCCGATCCCAATTTTATTAAAGTCAGCATTTAAGATGTTAGCTCTGTGTCCCGGGGAATTCATCCAGCCATTTACTACTTCGCTTGGAGTTCTTTGTCCGTAGGCAATATTTTCACCGGCAGTACGGTAAGAAATATTGTATTCCTTTAATACGCTTGAAAAACTTGTTCCATTCGGTCTTGTATGAGAGAAGGATTGCTTTGTTTCCTGTGCACGTTTGTTGGCAGCGGCTGTCAATGTGGAATTGGTTGTAAGAGCAGATAATCCTGCTTTCGCACGTTCCTGATTAACTAATTGAAGTACCTGATTGGCATAGCTGCTTAAACCGGAGTTATCCTGCGTATCCTTATTGTCAGCCGGTGCCTGGGTAGGCTTAGCAGGCTGTACCGGTGTGCTGTTGTTCTTATTGTTATTATTCTTATTGTTGTTACTGCTATTATTGTTGTTACTGTTATTATTATTGTTGTTATAGCTGTTGTTATTATTGTTGCAGTTAGAAGGAATTTCTACCTTGAAGCCGCTGTTTTTTAATTTGGCAAGGATATCTTCAACAGAACCGCACTTAGAGAGGTCAACATTTCCGTATGCGATGACTTTGCCGTTTAATGTATAGCAATTTTGTTTGCTGTCGTATACAATCTCCTTAACTGTATCCGAATTAAGGACTGTTTTATTAGAAGCCGTATTGCTTGCAGGATTAATGCAGTTATTTGCTTTTTGACCATTTGCTGCAGCCGGAGTTATTTTGGTCGCCATAACAGGAATCACCTTCGCTGCTTTTACGGCAGGGGCTACTTTTTTCTGCTCCGTAACGGTTCCCTTTTTGTCGTTTTTTGTTTCTTTTGCAATCATTTTCGTAGCTTTATTTTTTGCATCTTTCTCGGACGGTATCTTTGTAATTGCTTTAGCGAGAAGAGCTTTTGCTGTTTCTTTCGTTGTTACTTCTGTTTGCTGTTCTGCTGTTTCGGTGTTAAGCTCTTTATTTAATTCATTCTTTATATTATAAGAATCTTGTTTTGCTCCTAATGCACTGGCACCGAACAGGGATAATAGCAATGTACATGCGGTTGTGACAATGAGTTTTTTCATTTCGTGTACCTCCTTTATTGGTTGTATCGGCTACATGCATAGCCTAACATAGGCGGAGTAAGGGGTTCAATAGTTAGATATTGGTCGCACTTCCTAGTCTTTCAAGATAGTTTCCTTAATACACCAGAAATATAGCAAATAGATCCATATTATTTTCCCTAGTTATCCAATGGTAATATCAGGGGCAGAATCCGCAGATGCCGTAGAATATGGGGTTACAGCTTATGAAAATACACATTTACAAATAAGAAAGCTGACTTTTTTAATTAAAAAGTTCATTTCAACTGGTACGAAGAATATGTTGCAAAGATTTTAAAAAAATATTACGAGAATATTAAGTACATCAGAAAAGGTAACAAGAAAAACAAGAAAAAAAGGTTATGCTTAACTAATTTACACGAAGGATAGTAATAAAAAGAGACTTGATTTTTTCTTTTCCATAGGAGTGGAAGGAATTCCATGATGTGAGAAAAACTATGCAGAAATAATGAAAATAAATATGAAATATTATATTGACATGGGAATACTGGAGTGTTATAGTGAGTATATAGTCAATATATACACTATAACCATAGATGACAGCGTACTTGAAATCTGGAATAGAAGATACAAGTATTCGTATAACTACAACTGGAAATCAGTAATTGGCAAAGTAGCGATATAAATACAAATGCAATGATGGGACAAAAAATACGAATCGCTTAAGAGTTTAATATAACCCATGGCATTTATATCAGAATTTGATACTGCGGAGGTGAAGGAGTGAACATATTAATTAGTAATTCCAGTGATAAACCAATCTATGAGCAGATAACAACGCAGATAAAGCAGATGATTATCAGTGGGGAATTAGAAGCCGGCTGCCTGCTTCCCTCCATGCGGATGCTGGCAAAGGAGCTGCGTATCAGTGTGATTACTACCAAACGAGCCTATGATGATCTGGAACGGGATGGTTTTATCTATACGGTTATCGGTAAGGGCAGCTTTGTTGCTGAGAAAAATATGGAGTTCATTCGGGAGGAACAACTGAAAATAGTTGAGGAGTATCTTGGAAAAGCAGCTGCCGGAGCAAAAGCCGGAGGTATCAGTTTGGAGGAAATGCAGGAAATACTGCAAATTATTTATGAGGAGGAAAGATAGTATGGCAGAGGTATTCAGCGGTAAAGATGCCATTGTTGTTCAAGATTTGACAAAGCGGTATGATAATTTTACCTTAAATAAGATTAGCTTTCATGTTCCGATGGGGACGATTATGGGTTTTGTCGGTGAAAACGGTGCGGGAAAAACGACAACCATTAAAGCAATTTTAGGCCTGATTCATACGGATGGAGGAAAGATATCCGTCCTTGGATCCGATTCCAGGGATGTTCCCAAGGAGAAAAAAGCATGGATCGGCGTAGTTCTTGATGGCAGTAATCTGCATGAAAATCTGAACCTAAGGGATATTAACTTTATTATGAAACGGATTTATCCGAGTTGGGAAGAAGCAACCTTCTTTGCCTATGTTAAGAAATTCAATCTGCCGGATAATAAGAATATCAAGGAGTTTTCCCGTGGCATGAAGATGAAATTATCGATTGCAATTGCTTTATCCCATGGGGCGAAGCTGCTCATATTAGATGAAGCAACCAGCGGATTAGATCCGATGGTCCGTGATGAAATTCTGGATATTTTCCTCGAATTTATACAAGATGAGGAACACACCATACTTCTATCCTCCCATATCATCAGTGATATTGAAAAAATCGCGGATTATGTAACCTTTATTCATAAAGGCAGCATTGTATTTAGCGAAAATAAAGATGATCTTATCTATCAGCATGGTGTCATTCACTGCAGGAAAGAGGAAGCCCGGCAGATTGATCCGTCCTATATTGTGGGTATCCGGGAAAATAGCTACGGAGCGGAGGTCCTTATCCAGAATAAGGATGCGTTTCAGAGAAGGTACCGCCAGTATCAGATTGAAAGAACCTCAATCGAGGAAATTATGCTGTTCGTCAGCCGGGGAAAGGAGAGGATGTAAAAATGTACGGTTTGATTTGGAAGGATATCATCAATTTAAAAAGATATATAAAAATATTTGCTGTTTTCTTTCTTGTCTATGGGTTCATGGCATTTGCGCAGAAGGATATCAGCTTTATTACCGGAATTTTTACCTTAATGTTTGCAATCCTGACAATGAGCACCTACTCCTATGATGAAATGTCCCAATGGGATGTCTATGCCCTTACTATGCCGATAACAAGGAAGGATATCGTTCGGGGAAAATATATGCTTATGCTCCTGCTTGTGCTGTTTGGATCCATCTTCAGTGCGGTATTTGCAATCCTGATCAATGCAGTGATCGGGTCGGAAAATATATTTGCAGGGATAGGCGCATCTTTTATAGGAGCAGCTGTTGTAATTCTTTTCTATTCTATCCTGCTTCCGTTTATTACAAAGCTGGGAATTGAAAAGGCGAGAATTATCCTGTTTGTAGTATGTATGGTTCCGTTTGTAATTGTAATTTTCATAAAGAAAGCAGTGAATACCGGAGTAGTCAGGGTACCGGATCAAATGCTGCAATTTTGTGAGACAGCCCACCAATACCAGTATTTGCTAATGCTTGTTGTATTAGTTGTGTGCTTAAGTATTTCCTATTTCATATCCTTACAAATATATCATAAGAAGGAGTTCTAGTACGTTCACCTTTCTCCATATAGTTCATAAAGTATTATATGAAATATTATGGAAAGGAATCTGAAATTGTATAGAGATTATTATAATCAAGATAGAAATGATTCAGGAGAATCGGCTTCTGTAAAAAATCAGCAATTTTTCCCCGGAGGCTTTCCCGGGCAGCAGCCACCGGGACAAACGAGGCCGCAGCTGGGGCCGACGAGGCCACAACCAGGGCCGACGGGACCGCCGCCGGGGCAGATGAGAGCACCAACAGGTGCACCGCCTAATTTCACCCCGGAATTACCGAGAGCGGAACGAGAGCAGCTGCAGACACCGTTTGGAGGACCCCAGGGACAAAGGGGCCACAGACCGAGAGATTTAAGAAGATGTTTAAATCGATTCACATATATATGGTTAGTCAATGGCAATAGTTTCTGGTTTTTCCCGGTTTTCCAATCCGGTCAGCAAGTAATCGGATTCCGCTGGAGGCGGGGAAGCTGGGTATATGATAGAATTAGTACAAGGAGAATTCTCTTTCATCAGTGCTTCTAGCTGGGTTTCAAATTATAACGGCAAATGACTTTTTATCGTAGAATGGCAAGCCAAGTAAAAAATTTCGAACAGCCTCTGTTAAAAACAGGGGTTGTTTTTTATAAAAAAATCACGATATTACTATACCTTTTCATTAAAATAAGATATAATATAGTTAGTAAACAAAATAGCAATAGTATTCCAATTCTCTGATAATGATATAGATACGCTTTTATCATATGATAGACTTTATTAGGGGTGTGAACCGTAGGAACCAACATAATAAATATACAGGAAAAGAGGCACAGGATAATGAACTGGGGAAAAGCATGGTTAAATTACAAAAAGGTTACTTGTAAGGAAGAGACGAAATTACTTGAGAAGATTTACTATTTTCAAGAGGATCCTATCATTGTCAATGCAGCAGCGGAACTAGAGACTGCCTTAACAAAAATGCTGGGGATTTCCGTAATAAGCCGGCGGATAGAGAAAGGGGAAGAAGCAAATCTTCCTTCCGGAGTGATTCTTAAGGCGGAAGAATCAAGTTCCCTTGCGAAGGAAGGCTATAGAATCACTCGTGCAGAGAATAAAATTTTTATTGAGGGAAAAGAACCGGCAGGAGTGCTCTATGGAGTATTCCATCTGATCCGGCTGGTCGGCTGCGGAGAAAGCATAGAAAAGCTTGCCATAGAGCAGGCTCCGTCCAATCCGAACCGTATGCTGAACCATTGGGATAATATCGATGGTTCCATTGAAAGGGGCTATGCTGGCAAATCCATTTTCTTTGATCAAGAGAATATTCTTCTGAATGATCGGACAAAGGATTACGCAAGACTCTGCGCTTCGGTCGGTATTAATGGAGTTGTTATCAATAATGTAAATGTAAAAGGAGCTGCAACCGAACTGATTACCAAGAAATATCTTCCGCAGTTAAAGCGTATGGCGGATATTTTTCATGGGTACGGAATCAAGTTGTTCCTTAGCCTGAATTTTGCTGCTCCAATGGAAATCGGAGGGCTTACTCTGGCAGATCCGCTGGATCAGCAGGTAATCGCCTGGTGGAAGGACGCATTCAAGGAAGTATATGAGTATATTCCGGATTTTGGCGGCTTCTTAGTAAAAGCGGATTCCGAAGGAAGACCCGGTCCCTTTACCTATCGTCGAACCCACGCCGAGGGAGCGAACATGCTCGCAGAAATAATCAGGCCTTATGGCGGTATTATTATCTGGAGATGCTTTGTATATAACTGCAAGCAGGATTGGAGGGATAAATTAACCGATCGTGCGAAAGCCGGATATGATAATTTCATGCCGCTGGATGGTGAGTTTGAAGACAATGTTATCCTGCAGATTAAGAACGGACCGATGGATTTTCAGGTCAGAGAACCGGTTTCCCCGTTACTTGGCGGGTTAAAACATACGAACCAGATATTAGAAGTACAGGTTACACAGGAATACACCGGACAGCAGAGGCATGTCTGCTATCTGATTCCCATGTGGGAGGAAGTATTAAGGTTCAAAACCTATTGCAGTGAGAAGAAAGATACGGTTGCAGATATCGTAAGTGGGCGTACCTTCCGCCAGGCTAACTGCGGTATGGCCGGTGTCGCGAATGTGGGCAATGATGAAAACTGGACCGGACATGACCTGGCAGCAGCAAATTGGTACGGATTTGGGCGAATCAGCTGGGATACTACCCTTACCGCAGAAGAAATTGCGAAGGAATGGATTCAGATGACATTTTCAGGCGATAAGAAGGTAATAAAAAATGTCACCGATATTCTTATGAATTCCTGGCCTGCGTATGAGAAATATACTTCACCCCTTGGTATCGGCTGGATGGTGAACCCCGGCCACCATTACGGTCCGAATGTGGACGGATATGAATATGACCGTTGGGGAACCTATCATAGAGCGGACTGCAAGGGAATTGGCGTAGAGAGAGGACCTGCAGGCACCGGTTATACGCTGCAATATCATGAGCCCAATGCTTCGATGTATGAAAAAATTGAAACCTGTCCGGAGGAGCTATTGCTTTTCTTCCATTATGTAAGCTATACTCATAAGCTAAAGAGCGGAAAAACACTGATTCAACATATCTATGATACGCATTTTGAAGGAGTCGAAGATGTGGAGACGATGATAGAGCGTTGGAAAGCTCTGGAGGGAAAGATCGACAGCGAGGCATTTGAGCGTGTGATGAAACGGCTTGATGAGCAGCTGGCAAGCTCAAAGGATTGGTGTGATATAGTAAATTCCTATTTTTACCGTAAGTCTGGAATTGCAGATGCAAAAAACAGAACCATATATTAAGATAACTTGGGATCATAACCACAAGTTCACACGGTTGGTTATGATTTCATTTCATAGCAGGCGGATGGGGTTGCCCATTCGTCTTCTTGCATTGTGCAGCAGCGAGTGCAAGGTTTTCCGACTATGAAATAATTGGATTGATTTACCTAAACTACTATGGTAGAATAGGAGTGTTTAAAAGCTGGAATCAATGTGCTCCTTGCTTAAGCAAGCGTATGTACAAGTGAATAAATGTAAGAGTTTTGCAATTGTCTATAAAAACAGAGAGGAGAATATGGTTATGATTTATGAAGTAAAACCAATTAAGGTTAAAGGTTCTCTGCCGGAGGTAAAACTGTATATCTATGCACTGGATAATTCTCCGGAAATTAATCCGCAGGGCTTACGGCCGATGATTGTGATATGTCCGGGTGGCGGATATGCAGGAACCTCGGATCGCGAGGCGGAAGCGGTCGCTATGAAATTTCTGGGAATGGGTTATCATGCCGCCATATTGCGGTATTCCTGCAGACCGGCTGTCTATCCGACCGCTTTGACGGAGCTTGCAGAGTCCGTCCGGTATCTTAGAGAAAATGCAGATAAGTATCATATTGATCCCGACAAGATCGTTGTTCAGGGTTCGTCTGCCGGCGGCCATCTGGCTGCAAGCCTGGGAGTATTCTGGAAGAAGCCATTTTTAGCAGAGGCGTTACATTGCAAATCGGAGGATATCAGACCGAATGGAATGATACTAAATTATCCGGTGATCACTTCCGGGGAATATGCGCATCGGGAGTCCTTCCGCAATCTATTAGGAGACCGGTATGATGCGCTGGTTGAGGAGATGTCTCTGGAAAATCAAGTAAGTGCGGATACTCCTAAGACCTTCCTGTGGCATACTTTCCCGGATGACTGCGTTCCTGCAATGAATTCCATATTATTTGTACAAGCGTTAATGAAACATAATATTTCAACGGAATTTCATATGTATCCGGTGGGAGGCCATGGACTTGGACTGGCAAATGAACTAACAGCGACTCCGGACGGTTACGGAATTCAGAAGGAATGCCAGAGCTGGATCAGTCTTGCAAAAATCTGGTTGGGGAATCTGTAGAAATCTTCGAATTTATTAGGACAAGTTGAGTTGTTAGGGTATACTACATAATAAGCAATGTGCAATAAAATGAAGATGAGGAGAATACGTATGTTTAATCCGTCAAAATTATTTAAAGTGAAGAATGCATGGGATACCTTTTCGTCAAACCATCCCAAATTTGCAATGTTCTTAAATGCATTACACCAGAATGGCCTAGAGGAAGGAACGATCATTGAGGTCAATGTGACAACAGCTTCTGGCAAAACACTCGGTTCGAATTTAAAGCTAACAAAAACCGACATGGATTTATTTAAAGAATTGTCGGAGTTATCGAAAAATTAATGCTTTAGTCAAAATCCTTATTCTAACATTCGTTTGGATAAGGATTTTTGTAAATTTAGGAAACTATGTTATAATGAGAGCAGAGGAGAGGAAACGCGGGCTTGCCGGCGATTTCCGATTAGAGCAGCAAGAGCAGGAACAGATGTGGAATGTTATAAAAACAGGAAAGTTCATCGACATGGATATTGTAGAGATTATGTTACCGATAACGATAGTAGAAGTTTGTATATTAAGGAGCCGTGCAAATGATTTCGCAAGCAATCGAGATAGAAAATAATAAGATCGGTGCTGCAATTCAATATTTTCGGGAAACCTATCAGGTGTCTCAAAGCAGGTTATGCAAAGGATTATGCTCTATTGCGACCTTATCCAGAATCGAATCGGGGGAGAGGGATGCGGATTCGCTCTTGCTGGAAACGTTATTGGAGCGTTTGGGAAAAACGCCGAATCAATTCGAACTGATCTTAACGGATAGCGATTATGAGGCCTACCAAAAGAGGGAAGAGATCAAGCATTTGATTGAAAATAAAAATCTGGAGGAAGCCGGTAAGCTGCTTGCCGCTTATGAGAAAACAGCACCTTCAAAAGGAAATGTACATAAGCAGTTTATTGTAAGAAGTAAGGCACTGTTAAATGAGCTGCAGGGTGGTGAGGTTGAGGTAACCTTAGATCTTTTAATGGAAGCGATCGCCTATACCGTTCCTGGTTTTAAGACCAATAAGATTCGGGAATATTATTTAAGCAATTCGGAATTAAATATCCTTATCGACATCATAGAAAGGATGATATTGATGGGGGATAATAGCAGGGCAAAAGAGCTGATCGGCCAGATACTGGATTACCTGGACAAACACAATTCCATGGAGAAAAACAACAGACTTTATCCGAAGGTGGCAATTCTTGCATGTAAACTTTATATGCAGGATAAGGAATATGAAAAGGCACTGGATTTATGCAATAAAGGATTAAATAGTACAAAGGGCAGCAAAAAGCTGGATTTTCTTGGTGATTTATATTTAATGAAAGCGCAGACAACGGAAGCTTTGCAGAAGCAAAAAAAGGAAAGGAAACCACAGGAATGTACGAAGTTGTTTCTTCAAGCATTCTATGTGTTCACATTTTGTGATGAAAACGAAATCGCAGAAAATATTAAAAAATACTTGCAGGAGGAATATCAATGGGAATGTATCGACTGGGTGATATGATACGTATGACCAGGAAATCACTTTCCATTACGCAGGAACAGCTATGCGATGGCATCTGTTCTATTGAGACTCTGTCCAGAATAGAAACAGGCAGGCAGAGCCCCAGCAGGGATACCTATGAGCTCCTTATGGAACGTATGGGCAGAATTCGGGAAAGAGCGTATTCTATGCTGTCTGTGTCTGACTTTAAAGTTTTAGAAAAAATGAAACTATTCGAAGACTACATAAAGCTGTATGACTATCATCGGGCGGAGACGGTGTTGAATAAGATCAAAAAGACGTTGGGAAATACGGTTTTAGACAGACAGTTCCTGATGCGAGGAGAAAATCTTGTTAATTACCGCCTTAATAGAATTACCGTCAATGAATTTCTCGAAGGTCTGCAGGATGCCATTCGACTTACAATTCCGAAATATGGAGAGATATCCTTAGCAAATTGGCCATTAAATCTAAATGAAGCAGGATTATTGATTAATATCTCAACGGCATATGCGGAAAAGGAAGACTATTATAAGGCAATCGGGATTCTTGAAGAGGCATCCAGTGCTTTAAAACAAAGCTATATGGAAGATTTACAAAGGGCAACAATACAGACGATAATATTAAATAATCTGTCAAAATGCCATGGATTAATTGGAAACCATGAAAAGGCAATTGAGATAGCAAAGGAAGGAATATCAATATCTAAAACTTATAAGCTGGGTAATGTATTGTCGAATATGTTATATAATATCTCATGGAATTTGGAGCAGTTAATCAAAAAAGGGTTGCTACCGCAGGACAAGAAACAAGATTGTCTCTCCTATTTAGAACAAGCTTATTATATAGCCTCTGCCATGCAACAACCCTTTATTGAAAAATTCATAGAAAATCATTTAAAAACGAATTATGAGGGTACCGTAACTAATCTGTAGCTATTATTTCATTGAAATTCAATCAACAAATGGCAGATCGCTTTGAGGAGAAATGCCGCCACCTGGATTATTTATGTAGCCCTGAGCTGCC
>ENA-UOOK01006011-UOOK01006011.1-fermentation-metagenome-genome-assembly--contig:-NODE-6011-length-11843-cov-13.823804_pt1 | contig 11843 bp, 10 predicted proteins | sample MGYA00245777_ERZ724023 | MGnify/ENA primary metagenome ERZ724023 (study PRJEB28704, sample SAMN03018312) | fermentation metagenome | biome: anthropogenic terrestrial biome; feature: soil... | reverse complement strand
CGCCCGGACTGAGCAACGACGCCATGCGCCGCTGATCACGCCGCCTGCCAACAATTAACTCATAGCTGTCGCAATTCATCTTTTCACGTGCCCCAGCTGCTGGGGTGGGCGACTACTAAATCGCCTTCGATGCTTGTCGACTCACCCGGCTTGCAAGCAGAAGTTGACTCGACTACTATTAGTATTCGATTCCTCGACGTGGTCCTATACCTTTTTTGTACGGATGTTTCACTTCTTTCATCTCCGTCACTAAGTCTGCTTTTAAAACCAGCTGTTCCGGCATACCCCTCCCGGTTAATATTAACTCTGTATTTTTAGGAAGATCCGTAATTAAAGAAATAACCTTATCTATAGGTATTAAACCAAAATTAATGGCGTGACTGATCTCATCCAAAACTATTAATTGATATCCATCAGAGATCGCCTTCACTACTTCTGTTAGCCCTAAATGGGCCAAATCAATCTCTTCCTGCTCCGGCAGACGATTATTAAACCAACGTCCGGATCCATACTGCCGAAACAGGATCCCCATCTCCTCTAAAACTTGTATTTCCCCGGTCTGTCGTCCGGCTTTTAAAAACTGAAAAACTCCAACCTTAAAGCCTTGACCTTTTGCTCGTACAGCTTGTCCAATAGCGGCAGACGTCTTTCCTTTCCCATTACCGGTATAAACTTGAATCATAGAATTATATCCGCCTCTTTTCCACACCTTAAACAGTGACCCTCTTTTATTCCTGAAAACATTACCGAAGAAGCTCTTCTTACGATCCAAACTTCTCCGCATTCAGGACAGAATGTTGTACTATACTTAGAGTCCTGAATATTACCAACATAAACATAGTACAGTTCTTTTTTAGCTAAAAGAAAAGCGGTTTTTAGAGTAGACAGCGGGGTAGAAGAGAGTGTCATTTGATATTGGGGAAAGTACCGGGAAAAATGGAGCGGAATCTTACGGTCAAGGTCCGCCAAAAATCGAACCAATGAGGTAATATCTTCCTCACTATCATTCTCTCCTGGGAGCAAAAGATTGGTAACCTCAAGATGAACCCTGCCGGCAAGTTTTCTGGCAGTATTAAGAACAGGTTGCAAGCGCCCACCGCAGTTTGTTTTATAAAAAAGGTCAGAGCCTTTAAGATCAAGATTAACCCCATCAAAATATGGTATTAATTCTTCTAAAGGTTCTGGATTAATATAACCATTAGTCACTAAGACATTTTTTAAACCTTTCTCTTTTCCCAGGCGGGCAGTATCTAGAATATAGTCAAACCAGACCACAGGTTCCGAGTATGTATAGGCGATCCCGATATTGCCCTCCGGTCGATACCTTATAGCCAATGTCACTAGGTCCTCCGGTGAAAGCTCTTCGGTTTCCGCATCTTCTTGCGCAATCATCCAATTTTGACAGAACCGGCAAGTTAGGTTGCAGCCAATTGTGCCCACTGATAAAATTAGTGAGCCGGGATAGAAATGATATAAAGGTTTTTTTTCAATCGGATCCAAAGCCAGAGAAGAAACACGACCATAATTACCTGCATATAGCTTTCCGTCCTGCACAAACCTTCCGCGACAACGGCCTCTTTCACCCTCATCTAATTGACAAGCGTGGGGGCAAAGGGTACAGACAACTTCACCGGTCGGCAAAGTATGAAAATAAGAGGATTTCTGAGCAGGCATCCAATTCCCCCCTTCTTTCCCAGCCTAATGTGATCACCTTTAAAAGTATCTAATCACTTCAAATCTTTCCAGTTCCACACTTTCCTCTTGACCAATTCCTGCTTTCCGCTTAGCAATTGCTACTTGTTCCTCAACAGTTTCCACTCCTTCTAGATTAGGCAAAAGAAGACCGGTTCGCCTCCCTTGCCGGACGATAACTCCGAATCTTTTGGGGTCTAATTCTTCTATCCCCTGGATTGCTTCAGGAGCTTTCAATAAATCCACTGAATAGGTTAACTCATCAAGTTCCTCTTCTTGCACTGGGTCAAACCGCGGATCTTGAAACGCAGCGGCGATCGCATTATTTCTAATTTCCTCGGCAGCGTTAGGTTGAGTGGGAAAAATAGTTCCAATACAACCTCGAAGTTCACCATGTTTTTTAATAGAAACAAAGACTCCTGCCGGTTTCTCTGCTTCTGGAGGAAGTTCCAAATCTAAATGAGTCTTTGCGCCTAACAGGTGGTTTTCCACGGTTAGACGGGCTAATTTGACAAAAGGGGATTCTTTTACTCTACGGTTTATTATATCTTTCTTCCTTTGGTTAATTAGTTTTAAAAATAGGTCTTGATGTGAGTCATCATGCGCCCCAGGTCGGAAGCCAGCAACTGCATAACCCACCCCAAAAGGGCCTTCATAGCATAAGATGTCAATACTAATCTTCAAACCATCAAAGACCCCTAATAGCATCAACAAAGTACGAAAACCACATTCTGCGGCCTTTTCTACTAAAATCGGTTCCATACTGAATATTTTTTCTATTTTATTCTCCTGTAATAAACTTATCAATGCAAGGTCAAATTCCTTCCCGCGTGGATCATATGGAACCGGAGCGCCTGGGATTAAACAATGAGAAAGATCCCCGCTAGCTATAACCGCAATCCGGCGAGGCAAACTTCTGACTGCCCGGCCGATTGCCACCCCTAAGGCATACTGCTCCGGCCAAGGAAGGAGAGACATCCCTGTAGCGACCAGACGACAGGATTGAGTTGCTAAGAAGGAAAGGGGGACTAACACTCCATGATCTAGTTCTCCAGAGAGCCGGTAGCGAAAACGAAGTTCATCTGTGAGTTCTAAACAACTTAAACCAGCTGCTGATGTTTCTTTGATGATTGCCTGAATGAGTTCTTGATCATTCTCCCATTCCCAGTTCTGTTTTAAACCGAAACTCGCTAAATTACCTTTTAACTTCTCTTCTCCCCTAATCGCCAGACCATCCCGGAAGACCGGTCCATGTGGGGAGAACAGTAAGAACGTCTCTGGAGAAAACGAACCAACCCTCTCCTTCAATGTCTCCATCGCCTTAACGGTTTCAGCCGCCTTTTTAGTCTCCTCTTTCCCAATTCCCTCCAAGATAATAGGAGGATGGGGAACCAATGCTCCATATATTAACATCAGTTTCCTCCTTAATTAAAAAAATATTTTACCTCTAACCAATATCCTTTCTCCTCGGACTGGTAAAATCCTCCTTGCGGCGCCAGACCTAAAACCCACCTCACGTTCCCCATATCTACTTGCATTTTCAACATACCCCCATAATTGAAAATTTTCTCTTTTTGCACTCCAAAAAACTCCGTTCGAAAAGAAAATGGGGGATAAATTCCTTTCCATCGTATTCCCGCACGGAAATTAGTAAACGGAAAGATTTCGTCTTCTGCTTCCTCAGTCATTGGTACGTAGGATGCAATAGTTTTTGTAGTGTAATACATCCAACTTATTGTCTGCTCGACAGAAGAGGGATAATCTATAATGCCTGTTATATATAATTTGCCGCCTTCTTTTCCATTTCCCGATCTTCGATAATTTAACCCGCATTTGGTCAACAGGTTAGCGTTACCAGCTATTTTCCAATCCCACTCTAAACGGAAAGAACGATAGCTATAGTTTATCCAAGGGTTACCCGGATACTCCCTTGTGTTTTCAGTCAGGACACCTTTCCAATTATGAGAAAGAAAGCGATATGTTAACTCATTATGAAGAGCCCACTTCTGTGAGGATTTTGATGGTGTGAGGTAATCTTTGTTCTCAGCAGTAATTTCCCCCTGCCAGCGGAGCGCTGGCCACGGTCTCCAGCGTAAGCATAATCCTATAACCTGTAGATCATAATTTTCAAGATTAGATGTCGCTGCAACTCTTCGCCATTCACCCGTTACCCAAGTTCTAAAGGAAAAAGACCTGACCGCGGTTTTTTCCAACCCCAACTCTACCCAGCGAAAATCGCAAGTTGGCGCTAAAGAATACTGTCCATCAGCATTTGCCCACCAATCATTAAAGAGCCTTCGCCGAGCGCCCATTTTAAAATACCGAGGCTGTGTGGTGGAAAAAGGATTTCTCCATTTAAAGTCAGAGTTCCAGCTAAGATCCGTAGAATAATAGCCATAACCTCCACCCAAAGTTGTAGAAAACTGCTCCTCTTGCCATTTGAGCTTAACAGCGATGGGATCTATCCGCCACTCTTCCCTTGCTGTTACAACCAGAGGTAAAAGCAAACACATTGAGAAGCAGAAAGGAAAGAAATATTTTTTCCTTGGTCTCATGCTCTCCCCTCCACAAAATTATATGGTTAATTTTCTACAAACTAGTATTATTTTCCTTTTAAGGGAAAAAAATAAGGGTTTATCACCCTCATTTTTTCATTAACCTTATTATTCTGTAATCATCTAGTCTAAAATTCTACAAAGAAAATGCCTCTGGGGCTTGTCGACTCACCTGGCTCTGAATCTCCTCATTTCATGCGCGCGGGCGGTAGCCAGGGTGAGCGACTACCTAGCTTCATCCTGAAATAGCTGTCTCTACTATCTCTTTCTTAGATTCTATAAACATCATAGAAAGTAAAATCGGAGTAAGTACAGTAGTGACAATAATAAGAATTAAAATACTGGAGAAAAGGTTGCCGGGGATCAAGCCCATCCGAACACCTAAAGAGGTGATCACCAGACCCACCTCACCCCGAGCAATCATCCCAGCGCCGATCCGTAATGAACTTCGTAAGTCAAACTTAACCATTAGAGCACCACACATGCATCCTAACATTTTGGTAAGAATGGCAGTCACCGTAATTGCCAGCGTAAATATTAGTGAAGAAAGGTTAATCTGACGAAGATTTACTCCAATACCAATCCCCACAAAAAAAATCGGAGTGAAAAAAGTATAAGCAATAATCTGAATTCTTTGGGTAACCAGACTTTTAACCTTAGTTTGTCCCACAAATATTCCCAGCAAATAAGCGCCGATGATGGTGGCTAGCCCCATATAATCCGCCAGCCAGGCAAAGAATAAACAAGCAGCAATCGCTAATGTAACCCGACCTTCTCTAATATCGTATTTGGCATGAAGACTGATTAACAAGGGGAAAACAAACTCACCGAAAAGATAAATAATTAAAAAAAAGAAAATAATCTGGCCTACTAACATCAATAGATTTCCACTGCTTCCGGTACTGGCGCCGGAGACCACCGCTAAAAGCAAAATTCCGATAATATCATCAATCACTGCGGCTGCTAAAATAATGTTTCCTTCTGCCGTTTTCAATTTTCCGAGTTCTAATAGGGTTTGCACGGTAATACTGATACTTGTAGCGGTAAGAATAGTGCCCACAAAAATCGAGGTTTTGAAATCAAAATTAAATAAACGGGCGACCAAAGTTCCACCAAATAAAGGGAGAAGGGCCCCACCAGTCGCAACCAGAAATGCTTTCTTGCCCAGTCGTTTCATGGTATCCATTTCCGTATCTAATCCGGCCAAAAACATTAAAAAGATGACTCCGAGTTGACCAACTTCATCTATTAACATATCTGGTTGGACCAAACTCAAAACTGTCGGACCAAGAACAACCCCGATTAAGACCTGCCCTAAAACCGACGGCACCCCAAAACGCTTACAGATTATTCCCCCTATTTTAGTAAAGATTAAAATGATCGCTAAATTTAGTAAAAACGAAGAGGGGTCAACTGTTACTCCTGTAGGCATTCATACACCTCCTTTTTTCAAATTATTGCCTCTAATCGTTCTATACATCGGCAGCGCTATCCTTACGTCCTAAGCCCACAGCTTTAACCACAGGAACTACAAAAATCATACCCGTACACGGTTCTTTAAAATCATCAAACTCTTCCGAGATCAACTTAATGGCATGATCAACCTTCTCCGGATGTTTGGAGACCGCAAAAATCGTCTGATTATAATGACGCTGCTGGGTCAGGAGAGTGCGAATACTGGCAATTACCGGCACACTACCTTCCAAGACCTGTCCCATCCCCATAGACTCAATAATGGTCGCACCTCGTATCTCCGACTCCAATAACAGCTTTAACACCCTTTCAGTTCTTCCGGGGTCGCTTAAGACAATAACAATGGCCTGCGAGTTATCCATTTATTTATCACTCCCATTTATTTGTAATAATTTTACTAAACATTCATTGTACATTATACCATTAAGGAATTGCATAATTCAATTATTTAAGATTTAACCCAGAGCTGACGCATGAAATTATTTATAAATCTTACTTGGTCTAAATTTGACGTTTTTTTGCTATCGTCGTTTTACTTTTTTATTGGTTCATCCTGGGCACACCACCTTAATTAAATCCTTTTCCTCATTTTATCATACCAGTCATCTTCAAGCAGACAGACGGATAGTGCGGAGCAAGGTCGTTGCCTAATCTTTTGGACTGGTTTGTTATGCCACCGTCCGACCGGTTTCCCAGTTATCTTCGTACACTAGTCGCAGTTGACCGGGGGATTCCCTCAATCGGCGAAGCCGCTCCAGATCCAATTCCCTGTAAGCCATCGCTGCGTAGAAGTCTTTGATGAACGACTGAATGCCGACTGCTTTGACCTGCTCTATCAGGTAGATGGAATGAAGCGCCATTTCATTTAGCATGCGGGCGATATGCATAAGATAATGATACCCCTGCATCGCGTTCCAATCATGTGAAAAAATGTGTTCGTATTGGTACCCCTGATGCTTTTCTTTTAAAATATTATTCTCGTGTAACCAGCGTTTCCGAGCCGCCAAATTACAATGTTCATGCACATTTTTTCGGCTAATCGGATCACTAAAAATCCAGGCGTAACGAGCGGTTTTTAGCGCCACACAGCCTTCTTTATCAATCTCTTCCCAGCTTTCCTCGCACATCACGAAATGAACGGTCAGAGTCTTCAGTCGGGCCAGCCCATAATCATACTCGATCTCGTTGGCCCAGCGGAATACCTGCGTTCGCCCCCGCCATTCTTGCTCACAGCGGTATTCCCCTTTGGTATCCAGACGCATCAATCCGGTCGCTTCTCGCCAAACAGAAGACAGCAAGTTGTCTTTAAGCATGATCATAAACTTCCATTTGTTCTTAAAGCAGATCTCCATGACCGGCCCCTTGGCATACAGACCGTCCATCAGCAAGGTGAACGGGAGTCTCGGAAATTCTTGTTTTAGTCGTTTTGCCAACCGGTAAAAGGCCTTCAATTCACAGTCCTGTTTCCACTCGTCGTCGTTTTCGATGCACTCCAGTTCCACACTGTTCTCTAAAAATACGCTCATTAGGGGCAGGACCATACCGTTGGAAAAGAGTAAAACCGCTTCCAGGACATAGGCGTAATATTGGTGTTCACCGTCTTTGCCTCGTATCCTCCGCCGAAGATAGCGCTCATCCCAGCATTCATTCATCACATATTTTTGGGTCCCATCCACCGCTAGGAGGTAGCGCTTTTTATGTAGCAGGTTGTTAAACGTCTTCTTACGGATCAACCGTTTCAGCATGTCCAGGTAGAGCGTTTCGATTTGGCCTACATCTATCTTTTCCAGTAGGCGACACAGGGTTTCCTGGTGCGGCATATCCGCCAGTTCCGGAAAGACGGCCTGCAGATTTTCAAGTATTTGCGGCGTGGTCATTGTCCGATTCGTTTCCCGCCTTGAGGTCTTTTGAAACACAAACATCAAGATCCCGTAGAGCATCATCACTCTCATTTGATGTTTGGTTTTCTTGGGATTTCGCGGGTCGGGTATGCGCGCTAGTTTCTTCAGGAGCCCCGGCAACAGTTGGACATATATTTTTAACTGCTCTTCGGTTACCCGCTGGACGACCGCTTTCTCTTCGTCGACCGTTTTCAAGTCACTCTTACGGTTCGGAAGCGTAGCGGTGGGCGGATAGTGCTTCCCCTGCTTTTTTTGTTCTTCCCTCAATTCCCGTTGTGCTCTCCTGCGTTCATAGCGTTTCAAACCAGCCGGCATTGGGGGGACCGATTTATTCATGAGCCGTCTCCCCCTTTAAATAGGCGCGAAAATCGGCCACTAAAGGATAGACGTAGATATGTTTGCGGGTAAGGAGCCTTTTTGTGTGTCGGTCCATCCGACCGCGCCCGGCGGTTTCACCCAGCCGAATCCAGTTTGCCGCTTGATAGGAGAGCCCACGGTACTTTTCCGTGTCCACAAATGTTTCCAAAAGTACTGGGCTGTAACCATAACGCTCTTGCCAGTCACGGCGAATGCGCTTTACCGCTAAGGATAAGACTTTGCTGGCCAAGTTCTTTACGTGAACCCAGGGAAAGATGAGAAAACGGGTGTTGTTGAGTACCAAATTCAAACGGCGGCTACGGTCAACTTCAGTCCACCCGATCCATTCGTCACGCGCTGCCAGCGCCCAAGCCGACGCCGCAAATAAAAGACAACCCAGCTTCTGCCCGGCGCCCGAAACAATGAAGTAACGCTGGTTGGCGCCAAAAGGATGCTTGTAGCCTAAGGTATGATAGCGATGAACATACTCGTTCCAGAGCTCAAAGTCGGAACCCATTCTAACCGGCTCCAAAGAGATAGGCTCATAATCGGCGACAAACCCCTCAACCAGTAAAGCAGGCGCTGTGCGCGGCCCAAACCTGATCTCTTTTCTATTACCGCTCTTGTACTCTCGCTTGGCCGGAAGGGTAATAAAGTCTTGTCCTTCAAGTTTCTCCAAAAGCTGTAGGCATGAAATTTTCTTGTACTGACCGGTCGGCGTTACCCAATCCAAGTTCTCACAGAGGGTATTCGCTAGCTCGGCACGGCTCAGTTTCGGAAACATACGCGCTGTCTCCTGGATCTCAAGTAACTCCTGCAAAGTAAAATATCTTCCGCATATCAGGACCGGCTCATCAGTCTGCTTTTCCATAGTGTGGGCCCCTTTCCATTAAAATCCCACGCTATTGTCTCATACCTTCAAAAAGAAGTCCAGTCCCTTTTTGCGAAAAAATTTTTTCTTTAGACCCTCTAATTCTCCTTCCCGTATGGGTTTTTAAAGTCATGCGTCAGCTCTGATCTAAAATATTTTTTTATATAATTCGGTAGCCATCATAGTTGATCGGTACAGACAACCAATGAGCTTTAATTCCCTGAACGGCAAAAGCCGAGATCATTCCCTCCCCTACCGATTGGAGGGTCTCCTGGGGACTAAAAGCGATTATGGTAGGACCGGCGCCACTTAAGGCTGCACCAATAGCCCCATTCTTATATGCTTCGTCAATCACTCGATGAAAACCGGGGATTAATGTTGCCCGTCTATTCTGGTGAAGCGCGTCTTTCATAGCAATTTTAAATAAATCCAGGCGTTTAGCATAACAGGCTCCAACTAAGAGTCCTGTGTGGGCCAAGTTAAAGACGGCATCTGAAAGCGGAACTTGGGGAGGAAGTAGTTTTCGCGCTTCTACAGTAGAAACTGAAAGCTCAGGAACAGCCAAAACAACGTGGAGCTCCATTGGGAATGGAATTTTCAAATAGGAATAACCATTCGTACTTGTCTGGTCCTTTACAACCCCAATTAAACCTCCAAAGATTGCGGGGGTTACATTATCAGGATGACCCTCAATCTCCACTGCTAAAGAAAGGAGGACATCTTTAGTTAAAGGATTATTAAGATAAGTATTAGCAGCGACTAAGCCACCGACAATCGCGGAAGCGCTCGAACCTAGACCTCCCACTTCTGGAATTAGATTTTCTAGATGAACCACCCCTCCGTTTAAAGGGTGCCCAGTCACGGAAAATACTTTTTCGATCCCCTGACATACTAGGAGATCTTTTCGTCCGGCGAGTTTTTCTGCTCCATATCCCTCCGCTGTTACAGTCCAATCATCTGCCGGCGTAAAAGTTACGATATTAAATAACTCTAAGGCCAATCCAAGAAAATCAAAGCCCGGCCCTAAGTTAGCGCTAGTAGCCGGCGCCATTACTTTAACCATGCAGATAACCTCCTCGTTGCTCTTCTTTCCTTCGAGTCTCTCCCGCAACTTCCGTATTTTCATTCTTTCATGTGCCCCAGCCTGCTGGGGTGGGCGACTACTTTGAGATCTGAGTTTAATCGGCCTAATTCAGTTTTTTCTGATCGCTGCTTTTATAAGCAAACAAACCCTTCCCTTGCGGAAGGGTTTGCGGTTTTAAAAGACCAAAAAACTAATAGATAGGGGTCCCATTTTCCATCGCATATTGATGGAAAGCCTCTTTTAGCTTTTTCGAATAAACCCCAGGGGCGCCAGTAGCTATTTTTCTGCCATCCACCTCAACGACAGGAATAACTTCTGCAGCCGTGCCAGTAAGGAAACACTCGTCAGCCACATAAACATCATAACGTGTGAGCGCGGTTTCTCGAACCTCTAAGCCCATCTCAGAAGCTAGCTTCATAACTACGCCTCTTGTGATCCCTTTCAAAGCGCCAAAGGAAACGGCTGGGGTAGCAATGGTCTTTCCCTTAACAATAAAAATATTATCACCGGTACACTCTGCCACGTAACCTTCTTGGTTTAACATGATTGCTTCTGAAGCGCCACTTAGATTGGCTTCGATTTTCGCTAAAATATTATTCAAATAGTTGAGCGATTTAATCATCGGATTAACTGTTTCCGGCAAATTTCTTCTGGTAGGAACAGTGATGATTTTAAGCCCTTGTTCATAAAGTTCTTGCGGGTATAAACTAATCCGATCGGCGATGATAATAACAGTAGCCTTAGCGCATTTTCGGGGGTCTAAACCTAAATCTCCCACTCCTCTGGTAACGACCGTACGAATATAGGCATCGGTTAGTTTATTTCTCCTTAAAGTTTCTAAATGAGCTGTCTTAACTTCTTCTTTGCTCATTGGAATCTCTAGGGCGATAGCTTTAGCAGAATCAAACAACCGATTAATATGCTCATCAAATTGAAAAATTCGACCATTGTAAGCCCGAGTACCCTCAAATATTCCATCTCCATAAAGTAAACCGTGATCGAAAACTGAAACCTTAGCTTCATTTTTTGGATAAAACTGTCCATCGATATAGATTTCCAAGAAGTTCTCCCCCTTAATTTTTATATATTTTATAAAAAAGCTTGTCCTAATTTCAGCTTTTCTTACCTCTAAAATATTTTCATAAGTAGTCGCCCAAGCCGATTTGTTGGGACACATAAAAGGATAAAAAAAGGACTTCATCTGTAATGCTGATAAAGGCTATTATTCAATACGAGCAACTAGCGATGAGCCACGAGAGGCATTTTCGTAGATAAGGAATGGATAAGTTTCCACTATTTTATCATAAATTTCAACAAGGAACAATGATTAGCAGTAAAACATGAAGAACTTTAATTAACCTTTACCAACCTAGTCATGAAGAAACCATCTGTTCCCTCCTGGCGAGGAAGGATTAAAATACCTTCAGGTAGTTGATGGTGATCAAGCTGTAAAGCGAAGTTTTGCGGGATTGAAACTTTAAAATTAGGATGAGTAGAGAGAAATTTTCTAATTTGGTCTTCATTTTCTTCAGATTCTATGGAACAAGTACTATACACCATTCTTCCTTGGGGCTTCAATAAAGAAGCAGCATGAGCCAGGAGTTCTCCCTGAAGAACCGATAGTTCTTTTAAATCTGTCTGCGTTCGTCGCCATCTGATATCAGGCCGACGCCGTAAGACCCCAGTCCCGGTGCAAGGGGCATCAAGCAGAATTGCATCCATCAGTCGATCAGGATGCCAACACCTGGCGTCAGCCGTGAGAGTTTGAATCACTTTGATTTTAAGTCGGTGCGCATTTTCCTGAATTAGACCAATTTTATGTGGATATTCGTCTAAAGCGTAAATCAGACCAGTATTCTTCATTAATTGCGCTAAATGAGTAGTTTTACCTCCTGGAGCAGCGCATAAAT
>ENA-UOOK01006010-UOOK01006010.1-fermentation-metagenome-genome-assembly--contig:-NODE-6010-length-11844-cov-2.859700_pt1 | contig 11844 bp, 8 predicted proteins | sample MGYA00245777_ERZ724023 | MGnify/ENA primary metagenome ERZ724023 (study PRJEB28704, sample SAMN03018312) | fermentation metagenome | biome: anthropogenic terrestrial biome; feature: soil; material... | reverse complement strand
TTTGTCTGTAACCTGCCATGTGTCACTCGCGAACAGAGCCGACTCCAAGGCATTTTCGGTAGCAAGATCTTTAGCCTGTACAAGAGATTCCCCTCCAAACGGATGGTACATTCCCGGGCGCAGGTTATAATAGAGGGAATTAAGTCCGTATGTCAACGTGTGTTTTTCGTTCAAAACGGATTTGAAATTCAGTTTGAGAAATCCCTGTTGAATAATACTTGCTAAAGAGTAGGCAGAGGCGGCATTATATGAGTCCTCCACTCTGTATCCGTATTGGTCAAACCCCATGGAGAGCACGAGGCTGTGTTTTTCACTGAAATTGCTTCTCCACTTAACGGATGCATTGATATTCTGGTACCTGAATGTAGTATCGTTGCTGAAACGGAAGCTGTCGTGAGAATAATATCCGTAAGCATGTATCGAGTTGTTTTCATCGAATTTATGGCTTACGCTTGCATTCATGTCATAGAACGAAGCTGCACCGTTGGTAAAATTGCTCCCTTGGGGCAAAAGATTCAATATCCAGTTGGAATAGGTAGTCCTTCCACCGACAATGAAAGTGGTCTTATCCTCCTTGATAGGCCCTTCAAGGTGAAAACGGCTTGTAAGCAGTCCCAGACCGAGGGAGCCTGTAATCTTTTTGTTGTTGCCTTCTCTCCCCTTTACTTCAAGAACAGACGAAATACGTCCACCGTATTCTGTCGGAATTGAACTTTTGTAGAGCTCTATATCGCTTATGACATCGGTGTTGAAAGCTGAAAATAGTCCGAACATGTGGCTCGGATTGTATATTGTACCGTCGTTGAACAGTATAAGGTTCTGATCTGTCGAACCTCCGCGTACATTAAAACCGCTCGACGCCTCACCAACGGATTTCACGCCCGGCAGAGTAAGTACCACTTTAATGACGTCTGCTTCACCGAATACCGCCGGAATATTTTTAATACGATTGATACGTACTTTCTCTATCCCTATTTTGTTACTTTTGTGATTTGTAGAGCTTTCGGATGAAATCAGAGCCCCTTTGAGGGCATAAACTTTCTCTTTCATTACAACATCCAAACCGCCGGCATCATACACTATCAGATTCAATTTGGTGTCTTCTAACGAAAATCCGCTGAAATTCAGCTGTTGTTCTCCTACCGGCAGAAGTATTTTATAGAAGCCGTAGGCATCCGTCTGTGCGTATGCACTTCCACCTTCCTGAACCACGGAAACTCCGGTAATGGGCTCTCCTGAAGTAACATCACGAACATATCCCTTTACAAAGACTTTACCTGTCTTGCCGGCCCCTTTTTCACCAATTTCATATATTTTATTTTGAAAAGTAACAAGTACATTCTTGTTATTCAGATAGTTGAGATATTCACTATCTGTTGGTTCCGAAGATTTATCTTCAAAATAGCCTTTAGGCAGTTCCGAAACAAATCCCATATTTTTGAGGATATACCAATGTCCGTCATATTGTGATATGTTGTATCCGTTAAAGCGCAACTCTCTGAAAGCCTCTTCCAAAAAATTGCTTTTTGATGTGCGTATCGTATAGCTTGCCACATCGGACGTGTCCCTCACATAATAAATGTCCGGAGTAATCTCTTTTTTCAAAAAGGTAATCAGGGAATCAACCCCCACTTTTTTGACATATATCTCATCTACTTGCGCCGAAACTATTTCAGGCAGGAATAAAGATAAAATTATTACTAAGAATGTACTTTTTCTATTCATTGCCTGATTCTATAAAATTCATTAATTTAACGCAGAAAATATCATAATTTTTCTCTTCATTCAGACCGCTGCGTTTGATATATTTTCGGATTTCTCTTCTTTGCTCTCTGTACATCTTTCCAAAAGCCTTTTTACCATTGATGGTTGTGACATTTCCGTCCTTAATGTAATAGTATGTCACAACCGGACTGAACAGCTTAAAAATCTGATAATTAAAGTTAGGATCGCCATTGCTGCTGTTTGCATTGCGAATATCGTCTGAAAACTCCTTTTTAACCTTTTTATATACAGCTGCATCACCGCTGTAAAGCTCGAGGTAATACCCTTTGGGAACATCATATCCCCTTCTGCCGAGATTGACGAAATGCTTTTCTCCCATAATGAAAGAGTCGGCAAACTGATCTTTGAGACAGAGAGCCGCCATATCTCCACTATGTTTTATAATAATTTCATCGGTAAATGCATCAATGTTGAGATATACATTCCAATACATCTTGCCGTTGTACTCTATCGAGCCTTTCTCAAATTTGGGACTTTCCCAATAGTATGTACCATTATAAACAAACGGATATTTTTGCGACTGCTTTCCCCGATACACAACATTGACGTTATCGGTCTTCGCTGCATATTTCAGGTAATCTGATTCATTCTGGGCAAGTAAAATACCGGTACAGCAAAACGATACCATCAGAACTAAGACACTGTTCCTCAAAATCATAGGTTAAATTGGTTATTTTATAAATATTTCTGCCAGCATACATCTCGCCGAACCTCCACCATTGACTTCGATGTTGTGTAATTCCGGTGAGACAATATTGTAGTAAGACTTCAATAATTGAATTTGGTTTAATTGCAAAGCCATTTTTGCGGCAGATGACATGACAAGCAATGGTTGGTTTACACTAATATCCTTATTTCCAACAGATTTCAGTTCAAGCATGTTTCCTGCAAAATTGTTCATCTGTTCAAAAGATATTTCAATAATATGCTTTCCTGCATTTGAAAGCTCATTTGAGACTTTGTCTCTCTCGGCTCGGTCGGTAATTGATTCAAGGCAGACAACTGCAAACCTGCTCCCGACACTCATCATCACATTTGTGTGATAGATGGAGCTTCCGGCAGAGTCATTTGCGGAAAAAATGCAATATTTCCATCCGAATACCTTGCAGAACTCTTTCAATACGGTTTCATGAGTACGTGGAGAACGGCAGGCATATACCATTCCGTGCTCACGGTCAATCACCATGCTTCCCGTTCCCTCCAAAAACATATTTTTTCCCTCATATCCTGTCAAATCACAAATATTTCGAATATCGTAATTCTCGATAAGATAATCAATCACCGCCTGTTTGCGTTCCAGGCGGCGATTTTTTGCAAACATCGGATACAGAACCATTGTTCCGTCCGAATGAGTCGAAAACCAGTTGTTGGGAAAAATGGAATCGGGAGTATGTGGCTCCGGAGTATCTTCAATGACATTCACCTTTACCCCGAAAGAACGCAGCAATTCGACATAACTGTCAAACTCGGCCAATGCGAGTTTCTGGGCGCGATCTTCATTTTCTTTATGCTGGAAAGCATTATTTGAAGCCGTCTGGGGATTATAGCCAAAGGCACAAGGACGAACCATCAATACCTCCGAAGTGGTTTGATTGTACATTATTCCAACTCTTTAAAAGCTTTCTTTATAATTTCTATTGCTTCCCTGAGCTCGGTTTCCGTAATGACTAAAGGAGGAGCAAAACGAATGATATGTTTATGGGTAGGTTTGGCAAGAAGTCCGTATTCAGCCATCTTCAAGCATATATCCCAAGCTTCTTTCCCATCTATAGGGGTGGTGACAATAGCATTGAGAAGTCCTTTTCCACGAACCTGTTTGATGAACGGAGAGTGGAAATTGACAAGTTCCTCCCTGAAAATTTTTCCGAGGTATTCTGCTTTTTCGGTAAGATGCTCCTCTTTTACAACTTCAAGGGCAGCAACAGCCACTTTTGCAGCTAAAGGAAATCCCCCGAAGGTAGAACCGTGTTCACCCGGTTTGATAGTCAGCATAATCTCATTGCATGACAAAACAGCCGAAATAGGAAGTACTCCTCCAGAAATGGCTTTACCGAGAATGAGAATATCCGGATGAATATTTTCGTGGTCGCAACACAACATACGTCCTGTACGGGCAATACCTGTCTGCACTTCATCAGCAATGAACAATACATTATGGCTCTTGCAGGCATCGTAGCATTTCTTCAGATATCCTTCATCGGGAACAAATACGCCGGCTTCACCCTGTATAGGCTCTACTATAAATGCGGCAACTTGTGCACCGTATTTATCCAAAGTAGCTTTCAGAGCATTTGATTCATTATATGGAATCTTGACGAACCCCGGAGTGAAAGGGCCGTATTGTGAATAAGAGTCGGGGTCTGACGACATTGAAACAATCGAAATAGTACGCCCGTGGAAGTTACCTTCGCAAACAATGATAATTGCCCTGTCTTCAGGAATACCTTTACGTATATATCCCCATCTGCGGGCAAGTTTCAAAGCAGTCTCGACAGCTTCTGCACCCGAATTCATAGGCAGTAATTTATCATAACCGAAATATTTGGTGGCAAATTCTTCGTATGGACCGAGACAGTCATTGTAAAATGCTCTGGAGGTCAGGCATAGATTTTGAGCCTGATCACAAAGTGCCTTAATAATTTTAGGATGGCAATGCCCCTGATTAACAGCAGAATAAGCAGACAAAAAATCAAAGTATTTTTTGCCGTCAACGTCCCATACAAATGCCCCTTTCCCCTTTGAAAGAACTACCGGCAGCGGATGATAGTTGTGAGCACCGTAATTGTCTTCCTGCTCAATAAAACTCTTAGCTTTTTCAGAAATCATCATGATCATATATTTTAATTTGTAAAAATAAATGCGAATTTAGTAATAAATCTTAATAAACAACTCAAAATCCCGGCAACGTTAGAAAAACGGTAGGAAGCAGCAGCAACATTCCTATGATTATCAGGGTTATTATAAACTTCCAGATAAATTTAACCCATTTGGAATAAGGTATCCTTGCCATCCCGAGCACAGCTATCAGCACTCCTGAAGTGGGAGTAATCATATTTGTAAATCCATCACCGAATTGAAATGCAAGCACGGTGGCCTGCCTCGAGACCCCGATCATATCTGAAAACGGAGCCATAATCGGCATTGTTATCGCGGCTTTGGCCGAAGCAGACGGAATGACTAAATTAATCAATGTCTGGATTCCATACATCAGTCCCAAAGAAGTGGTCTTTGACGAACCGTCCGACAACGCAACTAACGAATTCATCAACGGATCGAGCACCTTGCCCTCTTCAAGAATAATTATGATTCCAGAAGCAAGCCCTACCACAAGTGCTGCCGAAAGTATATCTTTGGCTCCGGCTAAAAACTCCTTCACCACGCCATTGGCCGAAAATCCTGCGGCAATACCGCTGAAAATAGCCAAAGCCATGAACAAAGCAGAGATTTCGGTAATATACCAGCTAAATCCGAGAACACCTACCACAAGATATATAATAGTGAATATTAGCAAGTTAAAAATAAAGAAATGAACTGAAGATTGTAATGCCCTTATACTGCTGACAATAAAGAGAACTCCCACTGTCGGGAGCAACCATGGAGCATTAAAATGACCGGTTCCTATATTGATTACGCAATCCTTACTATAAAATATTGTAAAACAGATAATTGCAACAGAAGATATTCCAAATGAAACCCAGGATGAGCGATTATGATAGTATTCAATCCCCGCAGCCGAGGCGTCCACCTTCTCTCTCCAATAGCCATCTGCTTCATACATGATGCTCTTGCGTGGGTTTTTCTTGATTTTAGAAGCATACAGCAGCACAAAAGTAATCAGAACAACATTAAGCACTATCCAGCACACAAATCGATATTCAATCCCCGAAAACATCGGCAGTCCCGCCATATTCTGAGCTATCCCAATCGTAAACGGATTGAGTATCGCCCCTGCAAATCCAACATGCGCAGCCACATATCCAACTATCGAATCATACCCCATCGATATTGCCAGCGGAACAAGTATCACTACAAAGGCTATAGTCTCTTCACTCATTCCGAACACGGCCCCGAACAAACTGAAAAGAAGCATGATTGATACCATGATAATATTATTGACTCCCACTTTCATGAGAAAACGATTCTTTTCAAGTCGTTTCGTAAAATTCAAAAAAGAGAAAATGCCGGCATCTATGGCCTTTGTACTATTTACAATCCAGAAAGCGCCACCTATTATCAAAATAAAGGCAATGATTCCGGCCTGACGTCCGAAACCTGTATAAATCGCTGAAAATACCTGCCATGTCTGAGGTTCCGCCCCCTTTGTAAACCACGTGGCTATGGCACATACAACAATTATTGCAAAAATAATGACGTATGTATTTGGAAATTCTCTTTTTGTCTTCATATCGTCAAATAGCCATAAGTATTAATATCTGAGCTGTCAAAACCCTGAGAAACATCGTGATAGGATAAACAGTCGCGTATGTTACAGATGGAGTTGCACCTCCGATTGAATTGGAAAAAGCCAATGCCGGCGGGTTGGTAGAACTTCCGCTGATAAGTCCCAATATCTGAAAATAATTGAGTTTGCACGCCTTGCGGGCAATTATCGAAATAATTATTACCGGAACTATGGTGATTATAAATCCGTACAATATCCAGAGATACCCGCCGGAAAGTATCGTATCCACAAACCCTTCTCCGGCTCCGAGTCCTACCGCTGCAAGGAAAAGTGAAATTCCGATTTCACGGAGCATCTTGTTGGCACTGATGGTTGTGTATGTAATCAGGTGGTATTTCGGACCAAAACGGCTCATGAGAATAGCTATTATCAGAGGACCGCCGGCCAGACCGAGCTTAACGGCCTGAGGCATTCCCGGAAACATAAACGGTATCGATCCGAGAAGCACACCGAGAGCTATTCCGAAAAACAAAGGGATAAGATTCGGTTCCCAAAGCTGTTCTGAAGAGTTTCCCATAAACACGGACACTTTGTTGATTGCCTTTTCTGACCCTACCACCATAACTCTGTCACCCATCTGCAATATCAAATCGGGAGTAGCGGTAAGATCTATTCCGGAGCGATTGACACGTGTAATATTAATCCCATAGATGGACCTCAATTTCAATTCACCAAGAGTCCGTCCGTTAACTTCCGGTTTGGTCACAAGTATCTTGCGTGAGACCAATTGTGTATCTACATTCCCCACCATATCCTTGCCCACCTCTATCTGTCTCCCTAAAAATGTGGCGACATTTTCTATATTTGGCGAAGAAGTCACTATAAGCAGCCTGTCATCTTTATTTATGACAGAGGAAGAGGAAGCAACCTCCATAGTACCGTCCGAGTGGTATATTCTCGATACAACAAACGGCCTTCCGATCAATTTGTCAACGTCAAACAACGGCTTGCCGAACACTCCCGGATTCTCAACCATTACGGCAAATCTCGTGGCAACCTCTTTTGGCTGAGCGGCAGCATCTGCGACAGCCTTTTCCTTTTCCACATCCACTTTCAGAATCTTTTTGATCAACAACAGCGAAATAATCACCCCTACTACTCCGAGAGGATAAGCAACGGCATAACCCATTGCTATGGATGGATCCTCTGCTCCTGTAGTTTCGAGCAAAGTCTGTTGAGCGGCACCAAGCCCCGGAGTATTTGTTACGGCTCCTGACAGCACCCCTATCATAGTTATAAGTGAAGTATCTGTGAATAAGTGAATTACATACGTGGTTATACATCCCAGCAACACAAATCCCACGGCAAGCATATTCAGAGTGATTCCCCCTTTTTTAAACGAAGCGAAAAAACCGGGACCTACCTGAAGACCTATGGAATAAATAAATAGTATCAAGCCGAATTCCTTGATAAAATGCAGAGTACCCGCATCCACCCTCATTCCCAGAGCACTTGCAAATATCCCGACAAACAATATCCACGTGATGCCTAAAGAGACACCGGCTATTTTTATTTTGCCTAACTGAGTACCTATTGCAATAATAAGTGCTATCAGAAAAAGGGAATGGGCCACTCCGCTTCCCATAAACAAATTAACAAACCACTCCATAATATTTATTGATAGATATATATTTTATCGCTTCTGCGTAACTTTTCAGAGACCGGTATGGAGCACAAATCCCCCTTTACGGCACTCTGTACATTTTTCAGTTCAACCCTTATTTCGGGAACTGTATATTCGATTACTCCTGTCGAAGGGCCTGTAATCAGAAGTGAATCTCCCACTGAAAACGAACCTGTCTCAACAAGAACCTCCGCAACGCCGATATTCCCAAAATAATTGGTAACTTTGCCCACATATATTTTTGTTTTAGAGGCCTTATTACCATACACCTCACTCCATTGACCAAGTTTTGCTCCCTGATAATATCCATCCCAGAAACCTCTGTTGAACACTGTCGAAAGTTTTGCTTTCAGACCTGCGGCAAATTCGGCATTATAAGCACCGCTGATGACGGCATCGGCTGCATCGCGATAAGCTCTTGTAACCGTCTTTACATATTCAGATGAACGTGCTCTTCCCTCTATTTTGAACACCGAGACCCCTGCATCAATTATTTTATCTATAAATTCGATGGTACACAGGTCTTTGGGAGACATTATGTATTTGTTGTCAATCAACAATTGATTGCCTGTCTCCAAATCGGTCACTTCATATCCCCTGCGGCACAGCTGGTAGCATGCCCCTCTATTTGCTGAAGCCCCGTACTCATGCAGAGAGAGATAGCATTTGCCAGAAATAGCCATACACAACGCTCCGTGGCAGAACATTTCTATTTCGAGAAGTCTGCCTGACGGTCCTTTTATCTGATCTTGTTCGATAATCCGACTTATCTCTTTAACTTGTATAAGGTTTAACTCTCTTGCCAGAACTATCACATCGGCAAATTGAGAATAAAATCTCAAACTTTCCGAATTGGAAATACTCAACTGTGTGGAAATATGCACTTCAAGTCCGATGGCGCGAGCGTATGCGATTGCCGCCATATCGGAAGCAATAATGGCACCCACCCCTGCATCCTTCGCCGCATTCAATGCCTCCCTCATCGGTCCCAAATCTTCATTGTAGAGAACGATGTTTAAAGTAAGGTAGGATTTTACCCCATTATCCCTGCATATCTGACACACCTTCTGCAAGTCCTCTGCCGCAAAATTATTTGCAGAGTGAGAGCGCATATTCAACTTGCCCACTCCGAAATAGACAGAATCCGCACCCCCCTGTATTGCAGCCGTCAGGCATTCAAAATTGCCCGCAGGGGCCATTATTTCCAATTTATTATTTTTCACGATGTATTATTTGTTCGGCGAAAATACTTAATTGCTCAATCTGTACATCACTGAGACCTATATTTCTAATCACATCCATAGCCTTGTCGTGATATTCCAGAATTTTCTTCTTGGCACTCTCCTTTATTCCCAAATCGACATAAAGATTCTGCATTGATGCGATTTTTTCGGCATTTTGATTCTCATCCATAGCCATAATCCTGTTCAGTTCTGTCCGTTTCTCTCCTGTTGCAAGTCTGATACACTCTACAAGGAGCCAGCTCTTCTTGTTGTTTACAATATCTCCTCCAATTTTCTTGCCGAAAATCTGTTCGTTTCCAAATGTATCGAGATAATCATCCGTAATCTGAAAAGCCAACCCAATCAAAAACCCGAAGTTGTACAATGATTTGCATACAGCCTCGTCTGCTCCTCCCATGATAGCTCCCATCTCTGCTGCACATGCAATCAGAACTCCGTATTGCTGCCCCTCACATACCTGAGATGCCGTTTTGGTAAAAAGTTCAAGAAGTGCGGACATCTTGTCCTGTTCACAGGCGCACAAATACTTGTAAGCCATTATGGACATCACATCCCCTGAGAGGATTGCGCTGTTATCACCCCATTTTTTGTGAACTGTCAATTGGTTTCTACGAGTATCCGCCTTATCCATAATATCGTCATGAATCAGGGTAAATTCGTGAAATATCTCGATTGCAAGCGAGGGATATATCACCTCTTTGTTTATAAGATTGCTGAAAAGTGTGTATGTTATCAAGCATAAACGCGGCCTTATCCGTTTTCCGCCAATGCCCATCATATATTCTATAGGTTCGTAAAGAGATTGCGGAGTCCCCTCAATCTTCAAATTCAAAAAACTTTTTTCGACGATAGAATCTATTTCGCTTATTGTGTACATATATTTTGATTTATTCCGGCAAAGATAACGGATTTTAAACAAATTGCTATCTTTGCGGCAATGGAAAAGTCTTCAATTGCAACTATTGTCAAACATACGGGGAGTCACTATATGCTCTCCGAGCTTCCGAAATGGGAATTGTTTCCGGCAGTAATAAGGGGTAAAGTCAGATTAAATGCCTCTACAACAACCAATCCGATTGCCGTGGGAGACGTTGTGGAATACTCTGTCGATCTCGATTCCGACCAACCGATGGGAACTATTGACAAAATTTTGCCTCGAAAGAATTACATTATCCGCAAATCGACCAATCTTTCACGTCAGACACACATAATTGCCGCAAATCTCGACACGGTATTTCTAATTGTCACCATAGAGTTTCCGGAGACCAAACTCGCATTTATAGACCGATTTCTCCTCACTTGTGAAGCATACAAGATACCAACCGTCATTGTCATCAACAAACGGGATTTGTACGACGACGAGTATAAAGAGAAAATGGAACATTTTGAAGCCATATACCGCGGTGCAGGGTACCGGGTCCTTGAAGTTTCCGCCCTCACCGGTGAAAATATCGATCTTCTCAGAGAGATGTGCAAAGACTCCGTCTCTTTATTTTCAGGAGTATCGGGAGTTGGCAAATCTTCCCTCATAAAGGCTCTTGACCCTTCCCTTTCTCCAAAAATAGGGGAGATTTCACAAGCTCACCTTCAAGGAAAGCATACTACCACCTTTTATGAAATGCATCCTCTAAGTACCGGAGGTTTCATTATCGACACTCCGGGAATTAAAGGATTCGGAATAGTGGATATTGAGACCGAAGAGCTAAGTACTTATTTTCCGGAGATGTTGAGAGTCATGGACGACTGCAAATTCCGCCCTTGCACCCATACCCACGAACCGGGATGTGCCGTTAAAAAGGGAGTTGAAGATGGAATCATTTCCGAGGAACGCTACAATTCATATCTCGGAATGTTGGAAGAAGAAACCAAATACAGACAATGAACAAACAGATTCTCCGCCTTGCAGTTCCAAGTATTTTAGCAAATATTACCGTTCCGCTCGTCGGAATTGTAGATTTGGGCATTGCCGGACACCTTGGAAATGCTGCTGCAATCGGCGGTATCGCCATCGGGTCGATGTTGTTCGACCTGCTTTACTGGAATATGGGATTTCTTCGTGTAGGCACAGGCGGAATTACGGCTCAGGCATTCGGGAGAAAGGATTTCAGGAGTGCAATGAATGCATTCACTCAGGGAATCGCCACGGCATTGAGCGTTGCACTTATTATCTGGATTATTCAGTGGGTATATATCGAGGCGGCATTTGCCCTTGTGGAATGTACTCCGGAAGTGGAGACTCTGGCAAAGCAATATTTCTTCATAAGAGTATGGGCGGCTCCTGCAACACTCTCTCTGATGGTATTTAAAGGGTGGTTTATCGGGATGCAGAACACCGTGTTGCCCATGACTGTTGATATTGTCGTCAATGTCATTAACCTTTTCGGAAGCTATCTGTTTGCCGTATATACCCCTCTCGGAATTAAAGGAGTGGCTGTAGGAACACTCGTAGCCCAATATTCGGGCCTTATTCTTGCCATTATCCTCATGAGTGTCAATTTCAAAAAATACCTGCCGCTCATATCGGTCCGTGCAAGTGTCAAATGGAAATATATGAAGCATTTCTTTGCAATGAACGGCAACCTGTTTGTACGCTCGTTCTGTATGCTCGTAATTTATATAGGATTCACCTCTATTGCAGCCAAATATGGAGACACAATGCTTGCCGTAAGTTCCGTAATGATGAAATTGCTGCTGCTTTATTCATATTTCGTTGACGGATTTGCTTATGC
>ENA-UOOK01006007-UOOK01006007.1-fermentation-metagenome-genome-assembly--contig:-NODE-6007-length-11847-cov-3.874067_pt1 | contig 11847 bp, 16 predicted proteins | sample MGYA00245777_ERZ724023 | MGnify/ENA primary metagenome ERZ724023 (study PRJEB28704, sample SAMN03018312) | fermentation metagenome | biome: anthropogenic terrestrial biome; feature: soil; material... | reverse complement strand
GCGGGAAATATATCACTGTCATCAACGACAGAGACATTTCTAGAACTGACGAAAACAGTGTACGGAAAAAAGTTCAAAGTTTGTTTATTTGCCGATTTGGAAGGAGCGGATTTACCAGGATGTTACATATCTGACGCCGGAGGAGCATTAGTAGATCAAGCAACAAAAGCAAACAATATGATATCAAACAACGTGAGACTGTGCACAGCGGCAGGAGCACAAGTAAATGATATCGTCTATTTCGGAAGTCACGTGCAATTCAAAAAACTTGATATTTATATGGAAGGAGGAACATCAAACACAGATAATGTGTATAAATGGGAATATTGGAACGGAACGGCATGGGCAACGTTGACAGTAACAGACGGAACACTGTATAACAGTAAAGTATTCGGAAAAAGCGGACGAATAACATGGACAACGACACTAGGAACTCCAACTGGGTGGACAGGATATTGGGTAAGAGCAAGAATCACGACAGCGGGAAGTTCGTTACCAAAAGCGACACATGTGCAAGTATCAGAAGACGGAAAAACAGGATTTGATTCACGGGCAGCATTTTTGAGCAACCTAATTGTGAGCATTTATAGAAAACGAGCAGACGGAAGTTATGCAAGCTTGCCAGTGGACACGGCAATGCCATTCACGCAATGCATATTAACAAGAAACGTGGATATGTCAAATTTGATCGCATGGCAGGATATAAGAATTGGATTCAAGCTATCGGCTACGCCAAGTGCAACAATAACTATACCTTATTCTGGATATGTTGAAACAATAGAAGAGAACTAGACGACAGGCGCGATTAGCGCCTGTCGTCATGCAGGATCTTGCCGCCATTTTTAAGAAACTCTTCGAGGTCAATACCATATGGGGTGACACGCTGATCTTCAGGAACGTCGTCGAGATAACGTGGTCCAAGAGGAGCACCTTCCATTTCTAACCGAGGTATCTCCCCACCTGTGATGTTGAGTAGCTCTTGCATATATACCCCCTGACAGAGATACTATAAGACTCTTGCTCAAAGACTCCTTCTCCACCAACACCGCCTGGGAAATGATCATCAGATCCTATGCCGCCACCACCAATAGATCCGACATCACCAACCATGGCGGAGGGAGAAGAAAAGAACCTGAGATCAGCCGTCTCGCCATAAGTGCCGCGAGGATTGTAGAGGTACACAAACGTGAATCCGGAAGAAACTAGATTCTGATAAACGCTATCACTGAGTGGGAACGAATGCCAGAACACGACGGGATAAATAATGGGATTATCGTCATCCGGGAATAAGTCGGTAGCATCACCAGTAAGCGGAGGATAAACAGTATCGTCGGGGAGAATGATGCGGTAGACCGGATGATAAACACCAGTATGAGAACCATACCCTTTGCCATTCCACATAACAATGATATTCTTCTTGTTATCGATATAAATCTGTGAAGTAAACTGATGATGACCACCAGCAGCTTTGCCAGGAGACAGATTGTAAGAAGTGCCCCAGCTACCAGAGGTACGGCGACGATACATGACATCCTGGATGGGAGTAACATTATCAGACCATTTGAGATAGGTAATAAGAACATCACCATTTTCATCGGCAACAATGTTACTGGGATAACCGACATAGTTGGAGTTATCGACAGTTTCAATTACACTCCAAGAGCCGGACGCAAACTGACGGTACTCTATCGAAGCCATGGTAGTCGCATTAAACCAGGCGACATGAATAACGTCATTTTTATCAATATCAATTGAGGGGTATAACATGTGCTGATCAGAGGTAGTTAGGTCAGTACGAGCGCCTAGACTACCTGACGTCATCTTGCGATAGGATATACGCGATCGATCGGGGTGAGTATTAAGCCCCTGGGCACTCCAACAAAAGTGCAAATTGTCGGAACCATCAGCAAGACAAACACCTTCGAATGACGGAAAGTAAGTGTGCAATTCACTGATATTAATAGGAGTTGATGGAGTTCCTTCGGGAGAGATGTAACGATAGAACAGATCATTACCATACGTGGACATGTTAATACTGCTATCAACGTGATAAATGCATGGCATTATACGAGACCCATAGTTACTGGAATTGCCAAAAGTACATGCAATGATATGACTGTGATCAGATCTAGCAAATGTAAGAGAACCCGCAGCATTCCGGGACTGAGGGCCAACGGGAGTAGGACCAAATGTACCACCATTATAATCAGGATGTGTATGTTCGAGAGCACCGCCGAGATCAGCGTAAGAACTACCGCCAACAAGATATCGTTTGTTAAGAGCACCGCCGACACCAGATAACAATGTAACATCGAGCAACGAACTGGACGATCCACACATCAATAATGCATGCGCGGGAAGAGTTGTGACAGATGAATCAACCTTACCAAAAACAACTTGCTGTCGATATGGATTAATCGCAGTGTATCCACTGATAACATCGCATGTATGGGTATGATTATAGATAGTAGGAACTTGGAAGGGATAATATTCAACATTGTAAACGCCGGTCAAACCAGAAATAGTTAGTGTGTTCTGATGACGATGTTGATCAAGGCCAAGCACAGTACCAACATCATCAGAGCAATATACACAATATCCATCTTGAGCAGAGTATCGAGTGAATCCACTAGGAACAGACGTATCGAACGGAACTATGATATCAGCAGGAAGACTTGGAGGAATACCATAATATCTAAGAAGCTTGAGCGATCGCGACGGAGGAAGAATGGTAGGAAAAACGGGAGTACCCCAAGAACCACCAGTATGATGCCAGCCAGTAACGACAGCAGGAAAAGTGGAGACAGGTTCAGATAGCATCAATGGATTAGTACTAGTATCAGTATTACCGCCAGATGCATAAAACACATGACCATGCACGTTATAATCATCAGGATTGTTACCAAGCGTGGGGTAATATGATCCATCTTCACCGCCAAGGAGACGATGATACCCGATGTCGCCGGAACCAGAAACGAGCGTGAAACCAGACGGAGTGCTAGAACCTGCAAAAAGCCAATAAGTGTAATCGGCAACAGAATCCCATCGAGTATAAGTAATATGAATGCCATCATTCTTATCGCATGTAATGGATGGAGTCACATAATGATGACCGTCGTTGTTATCAACGATAGTTGATGACCAAGTTTCACCACCATTATCGCTTTTCATGTAGACGATTCTAGACAATCCACTAATTGCATACGCAACAACAGCATGCAGAACACCATCAGAAGTTTTAACGACATGTCGAGCAGACACTGGAAAAAGCGAGTGCTGAGAGCGATACAGTGTAGCATATGTTGCAAAATATGGAATAGAAGGGTAAACCATATCAGCAAGCATGAGTGCATCACACGAAGACAGATCAGTAACAACATCCTTGTGCCAATTGTCCCAGATGTCAATCAAATCCGGAGGGACGTCATCAGGGGGCTGAGGAATATCTACAACAGGGCCTAGATCTTTGACCCATGGTCCATCACCGACAAACACCTGCTGAATACCATTGGAAAGGATACTGGATTTGTGAAATATCTCGGCCTTGGACAGACCCGTGCCATAATTAGACTGCCACGCAGGAACAGGTTCACCAGATAATTCAAGAATGCGCTGATCTACAGGGAGAATCTTGCCAGCAATGAGAGCAGGATCTATGGCGGTTTTGTAATTGGAGATAGGTTCAGACGTGGGGTTGCGAATAGTAACAAGCGACAAATTCCTGCTCTCGGCTAAAGGAACGGCGATCTTGGTCTGAACATGGGCACTATCAGTCACAAGAGAATAAACCAACCCGAACGTATAAATATCAATCCATTGCAGAGGAGTATGGTGAAAACATGGGAAAAACTATGGAACAGGTAAACAACACTACGATTAAGGTATTGAGCGACATGATGGACGCGGCAATGAAAGGATACTGCGAGGAACTAATCAGAATCAAATCCTATATGATCGAGTCACAGTCTTCAGGAAAGGCCGCGTCATGGACCGCGAAGGATCTTGGAAACGTGGTGGATAACGTGATAGCCGCGTGCTCATTTGTCAAAGATATGACATCCGCGATGAACACAGTGGCAACGGGGGCAAAGGACATTCAGGTAGATGGCGACCAGATAGCCATAAATGGATACAAGACAAACGAAGTATCCTCAGACACGACTTAAAAACACACCGCCTCGCTTCGCGAGGCGGGAAAAAATCATTTTGGAGCACAGTACTCGGAAATCGAGTCATCAAGTTCCATGAACTTCTTTACAATTGGATTCTTCTTATTCAACTTGTACATATTGGACGGGCCTATCATTCTAGTGGCGGTAACGAGATCCAATGCCTCCAATTTGGGCCACGCTTTAAAAAAAGTGGATCGACTTAGACCAGCACCATCTGCTATAACAGTTTTAGAATAATAAAAAGACTCGTTATCCATCAAAAAATCCAGAATCTTCAATACTGGACTTTTAATCCCAAAAACTCTGATAAACATTGACTGATTCATTTTATTGCACCAACTTATTCCGCGCCCGCGAGGGCGCGGAATTACTTTATTTTATTTTCTTGATCATGCCAGAGATGGTATCGAACACGGCTTCGCACTGGGCATAATATTTGACAATATCAGACCACTCTTCTTTGATCTTGACCCACTCTTCCGGAGTGATATTATCATCCTCCATGGCAGCAGAAAACGCGGCCATAAGCTCACCGACCTCAGTGCACACAGCGGCCAGATCATATGAAGCAGTAGCGACAGTAGAAATCACATTCTTGAGGTTTCGGATGTACATGATACCAATCGGTCCACCGACAATTATAACGACGCCAATCACATAAGTTAAAAGCGTCGGGAAATCTATTGCATTTAGATCCATAAAGATCAATTATAATCGACTAGGCAATAAAGATGTCGCCCAGGCAACATGCCTGGTCGAAATGAAGATGAACTAACGCGCCGTCAGGCGCGGTAGTTTAAGCTTCTCCTATCCAGTACACGATGTCACCAGCATCGGTAATGATGACAGACAGATCGGCGCTATTAACGCACTCGAAAGTAACAGCAGAACTTGATGGAAGTGCAGGACTGTTGGAAAGGTCAACACTATGACCGCCAATGTGAGCATGGCCGGCATTAGCAGCACCAGTGACAAATGTTATCCGTTTGAACATGAGAATGTCATATTTGAAAGGAAACTCCTCATTAGCAATGGCGCTGATGAACTTGCCATGATAGATTTTGCGTGGAGCATTCATCCACTCAAGAGCATCAGCGATACGTTTGAGTAAAGAATTGTCGAGCGCGCCGTCCTGACGTACGGCGCGAGAATAAGGAAGAACACCGGGTGTATCAGGAGATGGGATCAGATTAAATTCGTCAGTCATGATTTAAGCTCCGCATTGGTGACAAATGAATCTTTCGCACAAATGTTTTAAAAATGCGCGACGGCTTTGATTCGGACGAAGACCGAATTATGACAGGATCAAGCTCTCCGGGAGAGCTTGAGCCACGCTTATCAGTGATTTGACATCTCATTTAAAACGCCTGCCTGGGAACAAACGACGGACCCTGATAATGAGGATACGCGAGAGGAGCATAGTCATAGTTATAATAGCATTGAACCGCGACATCGGCGATGCCATCGTGATTCGGGTCGCTGTACCATCCGGTGTATCCGTAGAAGTTATTTTGGATATGTATTCCGCTGGCCTGCTGGTCTGGGTTGAGATCGCATATATCGACGGATGCATTCGCATAGAACTGGTTTCCGACAATTGTATGTAACGCATTGGCAATCACCTCGCAATTTATACCAATATAACTGGAATCAAACGTATTTCTAATTACAAGACATCTTTGAGCGTTGTTAAGATTGATACATTGACCTGGTGTAGCAACAGTGCCAAATCCATGAAAATAATTGTCACGGACGCAACAATCAACACTGGCATTCAATGTGCCATCAACACGAACACCGATAGTATCTTCGGCATAACGACCACTGAAGTTACAATCATGCACCAAAAATTTGTCGCAATCATTCAGTAAAATTGCCGAGCACTGAGCAGTGCCATCGGAATCGACTTCTATAAAGCAGTCATGGATCTTATGGCCGGGGCCGGTAAGCTCAATAGCGTTATCATTGGTAGAGATGATTGATAACCCTTCAAGCTCAACGTATCCGACAGTACATTGGACAGGGACACCAGAGATAGGGGCAATCTCGGCACGATCCAAGCCAGCCTGGACAATGCCATGAATGACAACATTTTGTTCGGTAATGACAACATTTTCTTGATAAATGCCCGACTTAATCCAAATTTCCATCCACGGTTGGAGAACAGCAATGGCACCAGCTATTGTTTTTTTTGGGCGGCTCCAGGAATAGCCATCGTTATTGTCGGAGGCATTGACTGCGGCCTGATCGACATATATTGAAGTGGAACCACCTTTGGAGAAGTTGAGACTCGCACTCTCGGTCCTGATGGACGTAATACCCATCTGAGGCATTAGATCACGATCTCCCCTAAGCTAATCTGATCATACATATAAGACAGAGTTTTCTTGGTGGCAGGACTATTAGCAAGGAACTCTTCAACATCTCGCTCATGCCATTCCCCAGGGGTAGCGACGATGCTATACCGGAGATTAGCGTTCGAAGCGTACAGAAGAACGCCCCACACAACAGTCTCACCAAGCTGATAATTTATGAACTCGTCAGCACGGAGACGGGAGAATTTGGATGAACCAAAAGCAGTGTGGATGGTCTTATAGTAGAGCCAGTTATCACCAGCGCCTCCTCCATGGTTCTGAATAACAAGGGACTGTGCAGGGACTTTAAACCCCTGCTCAGCATCGCTAACGAAGTCACAAAGCTGGACATCGCCATCGCCGCCATGCTGGAACTCATACATATCCACAACATAGCGGCCCCTGTTATACCGCTTAGATACGACCATGGATTTTAGAGCAGCCCGGCCTGAATCCTCTTGGCAACTTCTGGATACCGGGATATGAGTGCAAGCGACTCCGACCTGGCAATGGGAGATCTATATCCGATTTCCCACCTGATATAATCAGCCACAGTAAGCTTGCGAATGCCATAAAGGAACCCACAAGGTATAGTAGAGCCGCCGCTGCCAGTAGTAGACTCTATGCGAATGTCGAGCTTATCGACGGCGGGAATGTAGCAGGGAACATAAAGATTATCAGGCATACCAGTTACATCGATCTTGATGTAATCAGCATCGGCATCACGATCAACGACGACGAAAGTATCATCAGGAGTAGCGGGAAGAGGAGTTGTATCGACCATGATACCAAGCAGCACGATAAGATTGCCATTGGCAGGAATCTGGCTACCTCCAATCTGAGCTTCACCACCGGCAGCGAGCGCCGCCATACTCTTCTCGACAGGTATAACCTGGTCGAACATCTTGGCAGGATCAATGTTCATCAAGCTCTGGTAATAGGGGATAGTGCCAAGATTGAGGTTATCGGCGAGATTCACAGAATCGGCAATAGTCTCTTCATTGGAATCAAGAGCACCACCTTCGCGAAGCTTATCGACAGGAAGGGGTTTGCGGAAGGTAATATGCCAGCCGGATCGGACATTCGCGGTAGGACCACCAGCAGTCATTATAGCGGAGAAATCGATTGTGTCCTTCGCGACGAACTTGTTGTACCGCCTGCGATCAGTGAGCGAATACACATCGGACCTAATTCGCGCACGTTCAAGAGAATCACAGGACACGACGAAATCAAGATTAGCAGTCTGAGTAAATACATGAGCATTCTCGATAACGGCGCGACGATCACGCAGGACATATGAAGCGATGCGACAACCAGTAGTGCTGACTGAGGACTCATTAAGAATCTCAGGAAGCATCTCCGGCATAAATTTGGCCCGCGAGGGGTCAATAACAGGTTGAGCCATAGTATCAACACAGATAGTGCAAAAGATATAATCATATCAGAAACGAGATGTTATGATCGTAACAGTTATATACGAGAATGATTGTACTAAGTGTATGACATCACTGGGGAAAATGAAGGTTCATGAGCAATCAGGAACCTTCAGAGCGACGATACCTATATCCTGGGCGCGCCAGAACGATGTCAAGACGAAAGAGAGCCTAGATGTGATCGTGTCAGACGCGATAGTGATACTTCCGAAGCGAGACTTGACAGACAAGGAAGTAGATGAACTGATGCGAGACATAAAAGTCTCGATGAAAGCACGACCCATGTTAAGGGGAATCGAATAAAGCACAGCGTCTATATGTGCAGTGGTTAAAACAGAAGGTGAATTGAAATGGAGATAAAGAGCAACGCATCCAAGCAGACAGCAGCATCGACAGTGAACACCGCAGCAACCACGCCTGCCGCACCAGCCACCGTGAAAGTCGTGCCCAAGGAGGAGTACGAGAAGGCCATAAAGGAAGGACTTTCTGCGAGAGCGATGGAGAAGAAGTTCGGAATCAAGCTGTACCATGTACAGAAGCAGCTTGTGAAGTACGGACTTCGAGCGCCAGTCAAGAGGGGGGCAGGAGCAAACTTCGCGCAGCAGTTCAGGGTCTTTGGATATATCCAGAGTGGTGCGCAGGACGTGGAGCAGATAGTCAAAATGGCCAAGGACGCAGGAGAGGAGATCGACACAAACGCAGTGAACGCGATCATAAAGAAGCTGACAAGAGAGGGAATGGTAAAGACCGCCCTGACGGTGGTAGTAAAGCCAACAGTAACACCGACAGTAACGAGCAGCATTTAAATAATCACGTCCCGACGCGCGGGACGTGAAATTTGTTTTTTAGGAGGTGATAGAATTGTCTCGTGTGGGGATACAAGACCTGATCCTGGTGCGAGATTCGGATGTAATACGGCAGAAGACATCAAATAAAAGGAGACGGGCAGAAATGTCAAAGTCTCTGCTAAAGTCACAACGAATCAAGCACGATGACAAATGTTATAACTGTCTTTTGAATTGTACGGTAAAGCACGATGAGACGGAGACGTTGTGGTGCAAGGAAAATAAACCAATCTACTGTTACAGTTTAAAAGAAGAAGCAATCAACAAGCTGATAAGAAACAATCCAACGATGATGCACGAGGACGCGCGAAAGATGGTAAGAAAGTTGGTGGGAGATGGAAACGAAACCGAGATATTACAGGATATTGTGGAGTTGATGCCATGTCCAAAAGACGGGCGATTGAAAAAGAAAAAGAAGAGGAGCAAGTGATGGAGATGACAGAAGAAGTTGAAGACCTAGAAGAAATGGTAGACGAGACACTGGAATTGTCAGCGGTATTCGTGAAGCTGACGCACGAGAAAGCATTGGTGAGCAAGAGAGATGCGGAAGGACAGAAATACACAGGAGCAGAAAAGTGCTATGTGATGAAACTGAAGATAAAGAAAATAGCTTACGATAAAGACGGAAACACAAAAGAAGGATGTGGAGATCCGTGGATGGGAATGTCGATATCTTCGCTGGATGAGAACGCATTCAAACCATTCGAGGGTCTTGAGATGGGTGACGAAGTAATAGTGAGTCTGACACCAGTGAGGTGACGACAATGGCAGCTAAAATGAAGTACATGCTGTACAGCGGAGAAGTCGAGGGAGATGACGTTTTCATCTCCGGTCTTTTTCAGTGGAGAAACGCTTTTCAGAAGTTTGGTCGCGGTGGAGAATTGTCAGTCAGGATCGACAAGGACGCGATGGAAGAGTTTGATATAGTTCATGTGAATTATACACCAGCAAATCCAACATACATAACAAGTCTGAGAAACGAACTTGGAAAGTCAGATACAAAACTAATTGTAAACGTGGATTACGCTATAAACATGTGGAATACATTAAACCCACATGTGATGAAACAACAGTTAGATAACGCAGACCTAGTGTTTCACGTTGAAAGTAATGGTGCAGAACGATTGTCGAGATTGCTGGGAAAGAATGTACCAACAATGCCACATCCAGTGGACATAGATTCGTTAAAGGCATTCAGGAAGAACGAACGATTTCCACTAGTGACATGCCAATATCACAGATACTTCGACACATGGTGCGAATATTATTACGGACTGGACATACTGAGGAAAAAGAACGGGCAGTACGAAGAATACATGGATACCACGTTTCCAAACATCGATGTGGTATTGATGAATCATTCAGCCGGAGGGCTGAAGGGATCTAGGAAGGGCGATTTATTCACGAAGGTGCAGGAGCGGGTCGGATACGCAGAATACATCATACAGCAAGCAAATGCACTGATAAATATCGATATAACACATGATTACACGTATGGCAGGGGAGTAGTGGACTGTGCGGCCCTGGGAGTGCCGACAATAGGAAGCAGGACGATAGAGGCGCAGAGACGAATATGGCCGATGCTGGCAGTAGAGCCAGGAAACGACGCGGACCTGAGATACAAGACATATATGCTACTGACGAACGACGCGCTGCGTGATGAATTGAAACTGGAAGGAGAAAAAGTGTGTGAATATTATTCGCTTGAAAGCTCGTATATACGAATGATAGAAGAGGTGGAAAGATTATGAAAGTTCTATCGATCGCATTGAATGACAATGGACAGCAATCGTACTTGCTGGCAAAAGCAATGCGAGATTACTTGGACTGGGACGCAAGATCGATAACATTCAGCGGATCATATCTAAACTTTCCAACAGACTGGACAGCAAAAAATGTGGATGAAGCGTTAGCTTTTGCACAAGACGCCGATTTGCTAATATTTCAAGACGCAATGATATGGGATGAGAATTTCGATGTGCGCAAGTTAGCAGGACCAAGAAACACCATCATAAACGGAACGGGGAGCATGATGAGACGGCAGTTAAACGACATGCTAATGATGCAATACCGAGGCTGGGTTGTGGTGCCACCATTGTGTGACGAAACTTTGTCATCGAAGATGATGGGAATTCCGTTCGAGAACTGGATTGTGCCAACAGACACGATCAATGAATTAACTAGGGGGATAGTACCTCCTGATGACATCGTATGCATATGTCACGCGCCGACAAAGAAAGCGGTGAAAGGGACAGAAATGATAGAGTCGATCCTCGAACCAATGATAGAAAGGGGAGACATAAAGTACACAAGAATAGAAGGAATGTCGTGGGAAGAAGCTCTGAGAGAGAAAGCAAAGAATCACATAGTACTCGACTCATTCGGAAACCTGACCGCGACATACGGGGCAGGAAATGCGCTGGAAGGACTGGCACTAGGACAAACGGTAATAAGCAAAATTTCACCATGGGCATATGCATTGCACCCGGACCTGCCAATGACAACAACGTTCGGTAAAGACATCAAAGAAGTGATAGAGGGAGAAGTAAACTGGCGAAAACGAATGAAATATAGGACGAGTGAAGGAACGGCCAATTACAATAAAGATTGGGTACAGAAACATTTCTCACCACGGGTACAAATAGACAAGTGGATGCATTTCATCAACTGGATGATGACGAGGGAAACGGAGGGAGGATTTTGATACTTAAAGCGAAAATACAACGAAAATATCTAGATAAGATATTGTCGGGGCAAAAGACAATGGAATTTCGTCAATTCAATGGGAATGATTTGATGGAAGTAACGGACGAGTTCGGCAAAACTACAATGCTATCGATAGAAGGCGCAGATGTGGCAAACGAAGAACTCGAACGAGCAATAAAAATGAACAACAAAGGCATAAAGTGGTCGGAAGAGCCAATACTGGTATTGAGAGTGAAACCGAAATCACAAAGAACAGTAACAATACCAGACGACACAAAAAGATAATTACGCCGCCCACGCAGCGGGCGGCGTAATTATCTTTTTGTGTCGTCTGGTA
>ENA-UOOK01006005-UOOK01006005.1-fermentation-metagenome-genome-assembly--contig:-NODE-6005-length-11851-cov-11.032469_pt1 | contig 11851 bp, 14 predicted proteins | sample MGYA00245777_ERZ724023 | MGnify/ENA primary metagenome ERZ724023 (study PRJEB28704, sample SAMN03018312) | fermentation metagenome | biome: anthropogenic terrestrial biome; feature: soil... | reverse complement strand
ATTATATAGGTATGTACCTGGTAAACATGACAATAGTAAAAACAGTATATGATGCTCTTAAGAACCAGTCAAAACCTGTGGCACAAAGTGCAATACTTCCAAAGGCAGGTCTTGACAAGTTATTTAATACCGGAAACCTGAACATAGGTATTATTATAGCTCTGTTTGCGGTTGTTATAGTATATATAATACTGCAGAAAACAACTTTCGGATATGAGCTTAAAGCATGCGGAAGCAATAAGGATGCCAGCAGGTATGCCGGCATAAATGAAAAAAAGAGCATAATTTTGTCAATGGTTATTGCCGGTGCGCTATCTGGTCTTGGAGGAGGACTTTTATATCTTTCCGGTTCAGGCAAGCATCTTCAGGTGCTGGATATATTGTCTCCGGAAGGCTTTAGTGGTATTTCGGTTGCACTTTTAGGAATGTCTCATCCAATCGGAATATTATTTTCGGGATTGTTTATAGCTCATCTTACGGTAGGGGGATTCAATATTCAGCTATATAACTTTGTGCCTGAAGTAATAGACATGATTATTGCGGTTATAATTTACTGCGGCGCATTTTCACTACTGTTTAAACAATTGATAAATAAATTTTTAGCCGGGAGGCTTCAGGGAAGAGATCCTGGGGAAACCGGCAATAAGGGGGAATCATAAATGGATACTGTATATTTTATAGCACAGCAAACTATGTATTTTGCTATTCCTCTATTAATAGTTGCCCTGGGAGGAATGTTTTCTGAACGCAGCGGTATAATTAATATTGCATTAGAGGGAATAATGATAGTTGGGGCATTTGCCGGAATTTCTTTTATTAATGTTTTTCAGGATACTATGAGTGGGCAGAGCCTGCTGTTGTTAGCTGTTTTAATATCCGGACTTGCTGGAGGTATATTTTCGCTTTTCCATGCATTTGCATCTATTAAACTTAATGCAGATCAAACCATAAGTGGTACGGCACTGAACATGTTTGCGCCTGCTTTTGCAATTTATATTGCAAGGATGGTTCAAGGTGTTCAGCAGATACAGTTTTCTGATACTTTTTATATAAACAAGGTACCGTTTCTGGGGGATATACCGGTGATTGGACCTATACTTTTCAGGAATTGTTATATAACAACTTATATTGGGCTGGGAATTGCACTTTTATCTTGGATTGTAATAAATCACACACGCTTCGGGCTCAGGCTCCGTGCCTGCGGTGAGCATCCTCAGGCAGCGGATTCAGTCGGTATCAATGTATACCGCATAAGGTATGCAGGAGTATTTATATCCGGAGTGCTTGGAGGAATTGGAGGACTCACCTTTGTAGTTCCCACAAGCACAAATTTTAATGCAGGTGTTGCGGGATACGGCTTCTTGGCACTGGCAGTCCTGATTTTTGGTCAATGGAGGACAAACAAAATATTTTTTGCCGCATTTTTCTTTGGAATAATGAAGACTTTTGCCTCGGCTTATTCCGGAATACCGTTTCTTAAGGACCTTCCGATTTCAAATGAAGTATATAAAATGATTCCGTATATAGCTACATTAATAGTACTGACATTTTCATCAAGGAACTCTCAGGCTCCAAGGGCTGAAGGAATTCCTTACGACAAGGGAAGCCGATAAATACGGAATAATCAAAACTATTGTAAATAAAGAACTACAAAGGGCTGGCAGGCTATGTACGATAAAAATAAAGGCTTTGAATATGAAAAAATTGCAAAAAAATATTTATTGGATAATGGCTATGAAATAGTAGAAGAAAACTTCTCATGCAGATTTGGCGAAATAGATATTATTGCATCAAAAGAATCAAGACTTCACTTTATTGAAGTTAAGGGTCGAAAAAATACCGGTCACGGCTATCCCCGGGAAGCAGTGACCGTTGCCAAGCAAAAAAGAATTATTACTGCTGCCAAATATTATTTAATGTGCATGGGTTCAGATGATGTTCCGTGTCAATTTGATGTAATTGAAATTATTGCGGATAATCATGAAATTAATAATATTGAAAATGCATTCTGGAACTAAGTCTTGATAATAATAAGATTTTGTGATATTATTCATGTATATTAAAAGCTATAGGAGAATTAATGAACCAGGAAACAAAGATAAATAATAAATACACTGTATCATTTACGACTCTGGGATGCAAGGTCAATCAGTTTGAAACAGAAGCAATGACAGAGCTTTTGGAACAGGAAGGCTTTGAAGTGCTTCCTCAGGGAGAAAAGAGTGATATATATATAATAAATACCTGTGCCGTAACAAAGGAAAGCGAAAGAAAGTCCAGACAATTTATCAATAAGGCAAAGCGAAGCAACCCAAAAGCACTGGTTGTAGCAGTGGGCTGCAGTGTACAGCTTAACGGCGAAAAGCTCAACGAAGAAACAAATGTAGATATAATTATTGGGACAAAGAATAAAGGTACTATAGGAAAACTCATAAAAGAAAAGCTGCACGACATAGAGTTTAAGCCTGAAATTGAAGAATTCTATGGCAGAGAGGGTTTTGAGGAATTAAAAATAACAAGCGTTCACGACAAGACCCGTGCCAACATAAAAATACAGGACGGATGCAGCCAATATTGCTCTTACTGCATAATTCCGTATGTAAGAGGTCCTATAAGAAGCAGAAATCACAATGATATTGTTGAAGAAATAAAAAAGGTTGCGGCTAATGGATATAAGGAAATTGTGTTAAACGGAATTCATATTTCATCCTATGGCAGAGATATCCATGAAGATGATGCATTAATCAGATTAATTGAAGATATTAACAATATTGATGGAATTGAAAGAATACGATTAGGTTCTCTGGAACCTAAGCTGATTACCGAAGACTTTATTGAAAGATATTCTAAGCTAAACAAGGTATGTGACCATTTTCACTTGTCGCTGCAAAGCGGAAGTGACAGCGTCTTAAAGCGCATGAACAGAAAATATACAACAGAAGAATATAATAAAAATGTTGAAACAATCAGAAAGTATATGCCTAATGCAGGAATCACCACAGATATAATAGTTGGCTTTCCGGGAGAAACAGAGGAAGAATTTAAAGAAACCCTTAAATTTGTAAAAACAATTGAATTTTCAAGAATTCATGTGTTTAAATATTCTGTAAGAGAAGGAACCAAGGCTGCGAAAATGCCCGAACAGATTGAAGAAGCAGTTAAATCTCTAAGAAGCAAGGAGCTTATCAATTTAGGGAATAACCTGTCAAAAGAATTCATGAATAAATTCCTTGGAAAAGATATGCCTGTCCTGATTGAAACGCTCAAAAAAGAAAATATATTCGAAGGATATACAACAAACTACTTGAAAGTTTTGATAAAAAGTGATAATAATATTAAAAATCGAATAGTAAACGCCCATATAAAGAACCTGAGGAACGATTATTTATTAGGCGAATAATATACTACTATTAATATAAAAGGGGAGAGGTGAAAAAATTGAGCTGTATATTTTGCCAAATAGCAAACAAGGAAATTCCGTCAGACTTAGTATATGAAACTGAAAATTTAGTAGCTTTCAGGGATTTAAACCCACAGGCTCCCGTGCATATTTTAATTGTACCAAGGGCACATATAACATCCATTAATGATATAAATCATGAGAACAGCAGTATTGTCGCTGAAATATTCGAGGCGGTCAGAGTTATTGCTGAGCAAGAAGGCATTAAAGAATCAGGATACAGAGTTATCAGCAATTGCGGAGAGGACGGATGTCAGTCTGTAAAACATCTGCATTTCCACTTAGTCGGTGGGAAAAAATTGTCGGAAACTTTATCATAAATTTTCTTGCATTTACTTATTCTATAGTATATAATAAATAAGTGCTATTTCAAACTCGCTGGTGTCTGGGACATACAGTAGTAGAAGACGAGGGGAGGGTAGCAAAAAATGACAGAGGTAAAAGTTAGAGAAAACGAGTCCATCGATAACGCTCTTAGAAGATTTAAAAGACAGTGTGCACTTACAGGTGTTATGTCAGAAGTTAGAAAAAGAGAGCACTACGAAAAACCAAGCGTAAAGCGTAAAAAGAAGGCTGAAGCGGCTCGTAGAAAGAAAAATAAAAAAGCAAGATAAGAGGTGAACATATGCCTTTAAAAGAGAAACTCATGGAAGACCTGAAGGAATCCATGAAATCTAAGAACAAAGTCAAAAAAAATGTTGTTACTATGGTAAGAGCAGCTATTAAACAAAGGGAAGTTGATGAAAGAATTGAACTTGGCGATGCCGATATAATTGACATAATAGCTAAGCAGATTAAACAGAAAAAAGATTCAATTCCTGACTTTGAAAAAGGCAGTCGACAAGATCTTATAGATCTTACCAACCAAGAAATCAAAATACTATTAGAATATTTACCGCCTCAACTGTCAGATGAAGAGCTTGATTCCATTGTTCAAAAAGCAATAGAACAAACAGGCGCTCAAACCAAAAAAGATTTGGGCAAGCTGATGGCTCTCATAATGCCGCAAGTAAAAGGCAAGGCTGACGGAAAACATGTAAATGAAATTGTGGCTAAATATATAAAGTAGACAAAGAACCCCATTTGGGGTTTTTTTACATTGAAAGCGGTAAAGCATTTTGGGGATTTTGGGGACGTGGGGATTTTGGGGACGGACCTTTGAATTCCGGAATGAGACTTTGACTTATGCCATTCTATAGCCAGTCAAGTTGCGTAAAAATATAAAATCAATGCGCAGCCTGCCGAGGTCGCTGACAACTTTAATAAATTAAAATTTACAGTTTACTTGACTCTTTGACGGTCCCAATGAATGGTCGTCTATTCTATGGTAAAAAACAAGATAATAAACTTAATGTGGGGACAAATAAATCTTAATACATACTCTTTATTTATCTTTATCACTTTTCTTTTTGCAAAAAAACTCAAGAAAATATATCAAAATAGAGGCTATATATGCTATCTGTGCATATCCTATAAACCTTGTTAAAACTAATCCATTTCCATAAGTAACATAAATAATAAAAAAACTTATTATACTTACTAATAATACTAACAATATTTTTATCCTCAATTTAATTGTTTCTTCTTGTGCTGCATATGTTGAAAATCTTATGATTAAAATCAAAGCAAATGAGTGTGCAAAATCAATGTCTAACAATACATAACATAAAAAACTTATTACAAATACATATAATATTTTTTTACCTAATATTTTCAATATTTTATTGTCCATATTAACCTCCATTCTACCGATGTAACTATCATTATAAATAGTTATGATCAAGCGTCATTGTTCTAAGACTCCTTATCCATTCCTTCATTGCTTTATCTTCTGTCGTTACCAAGGGCTTGGTACAGACATTGGTTAGATATTACCTGATATGATTAACGCTATAAATATATATAATATAGTTAAGGCTTGGCAAATGCGTTAATTGCCAAACCTTTCATAATTTAGTTTTACATGTCTAAATACTTTTTACCATTATCATAATGTGGTCCAAATAAACGAGTACCATCTCCATAAATTGTTGTATAACGTTGATAGTATAGATACTCATCATCAGTTCCATAACGTATTTTAAACTCGAAATCAACTGTATCATATTGACCGGCAACTATTGAAGCAAGATCATATATTATTGATATTCCAGCCCAATGAAAAATAAACCAAAAATATTGCGGCTATCGCCTTTGCTTCCAATCCAGTAACATCAACACTCTCGTACGAATAGTTCCACGATCCCCACTCAATTGATGATAGAATAAATTCTAAAGGAGAATTCTCATAAAGGTTTGTAGTGATGATTTTTTCTGTATTAATTAACTCACCATCTAAAAACACTTTTCCATTTTCATTAATAGCTTTATGTAATATAGTCCCATCTAATGCTTTTACATAAGCTAACACTTTTCCATTTTAAAAAATTCTTTCAAAAGTGTAGTCCCCTAAACGTTCTCCTTCAACAGTTTGCTTGTTGCTTGATAAATCAGAAGCATACACATTAAGTGGCATTAAGCTAATCAAGCAGATAGCCAATAAAAAAGATATGAATTTTTTTGTGTTCTTCACAATTCTCAACCTCTTCTCTAAAATTTAAATTAATGATCATTAATTTGTATACATTCTAATATGATTTTTATATATGTCAATACCTTAGGTACGTTTGGTATTATACGAGTACAATTGGTAATTTTTTTTCAGTTTTATAACATCGATGACATAAATTTAACGGGGGTGACAAGGGGACGGCAGACTGCGCAAAAACGCCAATAGATTTTCGATATAAAACACCATAAAACTATTGAAAAGTCAACGGTTTTATGGTATAATAAAACAAAAACGAAGTGTTAAAAATGCAGAGATATGAAAAAGGTGAAGGCAGAGAACAAGTAAAAGTGGTAAGCCTTGAAGAAATGATAGAACAAGATAATCCGGTAAGAGTAATCGATGCATTCGTAAACAGCCTTGATATGATAAAATTAGGGTTTAAATATGCTGAAACAAAAGAAACAGGAAGAAAACCCAAAGATCCATCAGATATGTGTAAATTGTATCTGTATTGCTATTTTAATGGTATTAGGTCTTCCCGGAAAATAGAAAGGGAGTGTACAAGAAACATTGAGATAATGTGGTTAACGGACAATATAACCCCTCATAACAGGACAATAAGTGATTTTAGGAAAGACAATAAAAAAGCAATAGAGAATCTGTTTAAAGAATTTAGTATGCTTTGCGACATGTTAGGATTAATAGGCAAAGAAATGATAGCAGTAGATGGAAGTAAATTTAGAGCTTCTAACAGCAGAAGAAAAAACCTTACAAAAAATAAAGTAAAAAAAATGATAAAACATCATGAAGAATCAGCACAAAGATATATGGAATTGCTTGAAGAAAATGATAAAGAAATAGATGACCAATCGTTAGAAATAGAGACAAAAGAAGAGCTACAAGAAAAACTTGAAGCAGCACAAAAGAGAATAAAAGAATTAAATGAAATAGCGGAAGAGATTGAAAAGAACGGGAATATTTCATTAACAGATAAAGATTCAAAGCACATGAGTGTAAGTAACAATGGCACAGATATAAGCCATAATGTACAAGTAGCAGTAGATAGTAAAAACCATTTAATAGTGGCAATAGATGTAACAAGTTCCCCGGCAGATCAAGGACAACTCCATAATATGTCAACATTAGCTGCAAAAGAGTTAGGAATAGAACTAAAAGAAACAACGGAAAATACAGAGGATACAGCTGATGATATTAAAAATACTGAAGAAAAAAAATCCGAAAACGAAATAATAGAAGACATTGAAAATGGTCAAGATAATGAATACTTGATGACAGTATTAGCAGATAAGGGATATTACCAATATGAAGATTTAAAAAAGTGTTTAGACTCAGGCATATTACCTATAGTGCCAAAACAAAAGAACTCGACCAAGACAGGAAATGAAAAATATATAATAGATAACTTTATATATGATAAAGACAAAGATATATACATATGTCCTGAAAATAAAATATTAAAAAATGTAAGTAGAGAAACTTCTAAGGAATGCTCATACAAAAATAAAGCTGCATGCATAGAATGTCTACAAAAAGACCAATGTACAAAGAGTGCTAAAGGCAGAGTAATTATAAGAAGTGAACAAAACGATATATATGATAAAGTAAATGAAATAATGGATGAAAACAAAGAAACTTACAAATTAAGGCAACAGATTGTTGAACATCCATTTGGAACAATAAAAAGAACATTAGGCTATACATATTTCCTTACCAGAGGAAATGAAAATGTAAGAGCTGAGTCTTTTATACACTTTTTAGCCTATAATTTAAAAAGAGTGATAAATATAAAGGGAGTTAAGGAAACTTGTAACCTTCCTTAACTCAATAATTTTACTATTATTTTTAGTTATAGATAAAATTAGCATGAAATCACTTAAATTTGAAAATTATGGTGCATAGGGGAGCGGGTTCTCACGCAACCTGACGTCCCCGGAATGACCCGGAATGACCAAGCTATCTCGCTTATCCGCAACAAAGACGGAGTTTCGGTTTGGCGTGTAACAACGTACAACGGCAGCTATGTAATGAAGTGCTTTGATAAGCCGGAATACCGGCGGGAGATTGACAACTACCGGCTCCTTATTTCACTTGGTGTTCCCACGCTAATGGTTATTGCTCAAACAGACTGCTCTATTGTAATTGAGGATATTGAGAGCAGCGTTTATCGGTTAGGCACTGCTGAAGATATAAACGACCCGAATATAGCTGAAAAGATTGCATTATGGTATAAGCTACTCCACCGCAACAGCCGGGAATATGCAGATACACACGATTTCATTGATAAATACGACAGCCTGACGCTCGATAATGTGAGGTTGATTCAAGAAAAGACGGGAACAAGAGGATTGCGGGTTTGGGAAGTCATTGAGGAGCATTTTGAGCAAATCCGCTCTGCCGCGATGAATCTGCCCCGCACTCTCGCTTATACGGATTTTCATTATACTAATCTTGCGGTTGCACGGGATGGCACAAGCGCATTGGTCTTTGATTATAACTTCCTTTTCAAGTCCTATGTATATTCTGATATTCGGAATGTGTGCTGCAGTCTTGGAAATGATGAAGCAAGGGCAGCCTTTTTGTCCGCATACGGGGAGTTTGACGAGTATGAGGTTATTGTCGATGATGTGGCAAGTGTTTTATCGGCATTGCTGATTGCTTGTAGGCATAAAGCTTTCCCTGATTGGGCGTATGGCTTGCTAAAAAAGGTTAAGGACGGCAGACTGCTGACAGCGGTGGAAAGATTTTTGGAGGAGGAATATGACAAACACTGATAATTTACAAATTTCAACGGATAAGCAAGTTATTGATATGAATTGTTTCACTGATGATTTTTGGTCTGCTCTCGATAAATTAACCGCAGAATCCAAAATCGTCATTGATAGGCCTAAAGGAAGCAGACATCCGAAATACCCAAATTTGATTTATCCTGTTGATTACGGCTATTTGGAGAATACAACCTCTATGGATGGCGGCGGAATTGACGTTTGGAGAGGGACAGAGGTTGAACATATTGACGCCATCATATGCACGGTGGACTTGTTTAAAAAAGACAGTGAAATAAAAATTCTCATCGGATGCAATGAGGATGAAAAAAAGCTTGTTTTGGATACTCATAACAACGGCAGATATATGAAGGGTATATTAATACGTAGGTATTCATAACGCAAGGCTTGACGGCAGAATCGTGATGAAGAAATGCTGTAATTTGATGAGCGGAGGGGGAGAGGCAATATGAAACATATTGATGCACATATTCATATTGAACGAGGTGAATACACCCTCGATTGGATAAACGAATTTGTTGTACGAGCTATCAATCAGGGGATGAATGAAATATGGCTTTTGGAGCATTGCTATCGTTTCCGTGAATTTGTGCCCATGTACGATAGTGTCTGTGCTTACGGCAATTACATAGATGCTTGGTTTCATAGAAAAGCCGGTGTTTTAAGCCTTTCGGATTATATGAAGCTTGTTGAAGAAGTCCGAAATACAAAATATGCGATTGATATAAAGTTTGGGCTTGAAATATGCTACTTCAATAAGTTTGAGGACTTAGTATATAACCGGACAAAGGATTTAGAGCTTGATTTTCTTGTTGGCAGCACCCATTTTATTGATGATTTTGCTTTTGACCATAAGCCGGAGCATTGGGATGGTATTAATGTTGACAACGCCTTCAAGCGTTATTATGATATTTCAATTGACCTTGTTAAGAGCGGATTGTTTAATGGGATTGCACATCCTGACAGCATTAAGCTTTTTGGGCATAAGCCCTCGTTTTCTCTGCTGCCCTATTATGATGAATTGGCAGAGGAACTTGCCAAAAAAAATATGTATGCAGAGATGAACAGCGGCTGTTACCGAAGATGCGGCTGTGAAATCGGCATGGATGCTGATATGATTAAGGCAATGAAATCACATGGTGTGGAAATCATCACCGCTTCCGATGCTCACAGACCTGAAGATGTCGGCGCCGATATAATTATGATGGAAAAGATGCTTGAAAAATCCCCATGATACAAATCTCAGGGATAATGGTTTGGAAAGATATAGGAAAGCAGGCTAAAAATTAAGTTGTAGAACAGACAGGCAGATTAGATTGGAGGTATCAAAATGATAAAGCTGCAGGGTGAAAGTGTGTATCTGGCGACTTTGGAAAAAGAGCATTGTCAGATATTATGGGAAGCGTTTGAATATGATGAAAAGAATATCACAGAGCCGCTCAATATAGGTCACTCAGTTGAAAAAGCCGATAATTGGTTCAATGAAATTCAGCGGCTGCAGGGAGACAGAAATGTCAGGCTGGGAATCTTTTTGCAGAATGGAAAAGTAATCGGGGATGTTGCCCTTCAGGATATTGATTGGCGGAATCGCTCATGTTCCATAGGACTTGGTATTCAGATGATAGAGCACCGCTCCAAAGGGTATGGAAGTGAAGCAGTACGTTTAATGCTGGAGCATGGGTTTAATAATCTTGGATTGAATAGAATTTGGGCAAATACTTTAGATGCTAATATCGGAGCGCAAAGGATGCTTAAAAAGTTGGGTTTTTCAAAAGAAGGCTGCTCGCGAAATGCGGTTTATTTTGCCGGGAAGTATTTTGATAAATTCCATTATGGATTTTTGAGGGATGAATATAATGAAAAAATGGTATAACGAAGCTTACTCTTTTAAAATCACTGTAGTAGACGGACAAGCAAGCCATTGCCGCAACGGACATGAAATTGGCGATGAATACACCTGTGAATACAACTGTCCGAGTGAATTTTGCTCTAAAAGTATGTCTAAGCTGTTTCCTCTCTTAGAGGCAGTCCGTTCAGGCGGCGATTTATCCAATTTGCTGGCGGGAGCATCAAAACACTGCGGGGATTTTATTTGTCCTGATGGTGTGGTGAATTTCAGGTTAAAGGCAATTAAAAAAAGGTAGAGGTAAAATTATGAGTCTGTTCACTGAGCAAATTAATTGCTGGCATGATTGGGGGAGGGTCTTCCGGTCTATCCCGGCGTTTACGCCATTAGTCGAGCACATAATGCATAAAGAAAACCTGCCGTCCGCAAAAATTGAAAATCTTACACCCGGTACGAACGCTGTTTTTAGGGTTGGAGGCTATATAGTCAAGATATTCGCGCCTGCCGAGAGTGGAATAGACCAAACCCCTGACCTGCAAACAGAACTCTTTGCCGCACAAAGGGCAAACGAAATCGGTGTTTCCGCTCCGAAAATGGCAGCATATGGCTTTGTGGATGATAAATACCGTTTTGCTTATATAATCACCGAATACATTGAGGGAGTGGAGTTTGCCGAAGCTGTCAGAGCCATGACGGACGGGCAAAAAATTACTGTCGGCCGGAAACTTCGCGAAGTGACCGACAAGATGAACATTCCATGCGAGGCTTTTAATGGTATTGACGTCATCAATGATAAAGGCCGTTACCGCCGATGGGACAAATACCCGGAGAATTTCAAAGCAGAGCGTCTTGCTTACTTACAGTCTCATAACTACGGTGAAAAGGTGTTCGTTCACGGCGATTTGTGCGGCGATAATATCTTATTGACACCGGGCGGTAATATCTATATTATCGACTTTGCCGATGCTGTGCTTGCTCCGAAGGTCTACGAGCACGCACTTGTAGCAGTTGAGTTATTTGACCTCGATCGGACTTTGCTGCAGGGTTATTTCAGCAATTATTCCTCTGACGAGTTGACAGATATATGCTTTAATGGTTTGCTGATTCACGATTTTGGCGGAGACATTGTGGAGCAGCACATCGGTAAACCGGATAAGTTTCGATGCTTGAAGGATTTGCACATGAAGTTA
>ENA-UOOK01006004-UOOK01006004.1-fermentation-metagenome-genome-assembly--contig:-NODE-6004-length-11851-cov-12.768735_pt1 | contig 11851 bp, 18 predicted proteins | sample MGYA00245777_ERZ724023 | MGnify/ENA primary metagenome ERZ724023 (study PRJEB28704, sample SAMN03018312) | fermentation metagenome | biome: anthropogenic terrestrial biome; feature: soil... | reverse complement strand
TCATAGCAGCACAACCTATCAAGTCATTGAATCTGTCAGTATATAAAGGTTGGTATTGTTACACCTTACACTATTTGCTTTACCTTGTCTGCAATTAGTACCTCTACTGACATCCAGTCAAGGTACACGTTGGTAATTGCCCCTGTGGACTCATTAACCCCTTCAAAATACAGTTGGGTAGGGGTGCCACCGCGAACACCTGTTAAATCTATCAAGTCGGTCCCTATCAGTGCTACGCCTGAACACTGCTTATAGTCGTCAGCAGACCCGCCGAGGTAGCTATGAAGTGTAGGTAGAGTAAACGCTGTTGACGATTGATTCAGCGCGGTCAAAGAGAATCTATATTTATCTGGTGCCGCGGTGGTCCAAACCCTTATAGTATGCTCATACAGGCTAAAGCTGTCCTGCTTTGCATCTAACGCCGTGTAAACCCCACCGCTCGTAACGGGGTTTGTAGAACCCGTAGTAGGCGCGTTATCGAAAGTAAGTTTATTCTGCTTCGACGCAAGTTTACTTATCGTCCATTCAGCAGTGGGTATCTCTATACTGCTCGCGTTTGCTGGCGGGGTTATACCAAGCGCCACGGTCGACCCATTAGAAAACACCCTAAGCCGTATATTTGCTTCTACTACTGAATCATCCGCCATTATCCTTTTTACGGCCATTATAACGTATGAGAAATCTATATTATTTCCCAACCTAAAAGACCCAATATCGCGGTTATTTCCATCATTACCAATGAGGCTAACCATATCTGCGATACCTGTTATCTCTCCTTCTTTTCCCGATTTATCGGTTCTCTGAAAAGTGATTATATTCGCGCTCGCTTTCTGTTGGCGTATTGTATCGGTAAATACTTTAATTCCGCCGATATTTTCGTTGCCAGTCTTCTTAACACTGTTATTAACCCCCGACTGAATCCCTGGTACAGTAGTATCAAGTAGCGTACTAAGCGAATCCCCGCCAATTAGGCTCAATCTCCCGTCCGCTTCAACATGGCTATACCACCTATTCGACGGCGCGTTAAGCGCCGTGTCCTTAACCCCACCCAATGAGGTCGTCGTTGCCAGCGGCACGACCACCAAACTACCGTAAAGAATCCAAGTATCAGTAACGTAAACCCACAACTTAGCGTTGCTAACATCCTGCACCAGGTCCCCCGTTTCTGGCGCTTTTCCTACCTCTTCCATCCACGCGGTATTGATCTCTGCCTGCGTCGGTGTTGCCGAAAGCCCAACCAACGCTTTAACGTCGCTCAACCCCTCCAGGGCTGATATTCTCGCTTCCGCTTCCGTGATCCACGCCACGCTGGACGCGTCCATAACCCCCGCGTCTGTGCTGGTAGCTCCGGGCAGCGTAAAGCTTAGCGGAGTTACTACTCCTGTGATTGGATTGACCGCATCCAGGGACGCGATAACCGCCGTCCCGTCTTTCGTGATCGTGATAGGGCCAAAATGTATATCCTCATCCATATACTCGTTATCTAGCTTCTCATCCTGCAACGCGTCAACGTCTATCGTTAATGTGTCGACTACGCTGGCGTTCGGCATGGTGTCGCGAATCAGACCTATTGCGTTATCCTGGTCTAAATTCTTATTCTCTGCACTCTCAAGCCTTCTTATAACGCTATCATATTCATCGGTTGCGCATCTGTCCCAACAAGTCATTTGTACTCACACACCCACTCAAACGGAATAAAATATTTATCCAAACTTCTACAAAACTCCAACAGCGGATTATACATAGCTATGATAAGCTCCTTGATGAATTCCGCGCCCTGTAACGGCCCGGTGGGCTGTACCATCGTTGTAACGTGATCACTCTCGCTGTCCTGATCTGTCCTCCCTCTTTGTGACAGATATTCCTCACCCTCTGTAACCACCACATCGGGCATATCCTCCATTTGCGATGTTGTAACTGCTCTGACCCCGCCGCTCTCGGTGATTGTATAATTCTGATAGTCAGTATCCGGCTCCTTGTCCTGCTTGTAGATCCCCACTTGCTTACCAAGTTTACTCATCTTCTCAGGCGTAAAAAGTGGTTTTACCACTTTAACCCAGTGGTCGGGACTGTCGAAACATATCGGCCTATCTCCATACATCGCCCTTAGCTCCCCCAACATCTGCCCCCGGTAGTCAAGCCAGATAGGGTCCCCCTCGGTCTGCGGGACGATATACGTAACGGTGGCTGGTACCACTTCATCTATTATATCTCGGTCAGGCAGCAACCCCGAGGGGGTAGGTGGGGGGCAGCAGAGGGCCATATTCTCACACAACACCGAAGAATATGAAAGCCACGGCTGTAAGCGCAAGTACTGCGAAATCAACCGCCTTATCCCCCAGATACACACCCAACGCCTGCATCTTCTTCTTCTTGTTCCTGGACGACATAACGTAAGCTTTGAACTCGTCAAAGCTTATCTCACAATCGCCGTCGGTATCTATCTCCTTCCTCACTTCTTCTATACTCTTCTCTTCCATACTATCACTTCTCCTTTTCTTCTGTATCTTCCGCAGCGCCGTTAATACCGGATATATCAGTATCCACGGCATCCGCATTAATATCTCCGCTATCTCCGTAATAATCGACATACAGCGCCACCGATATATCTATACCTGTCGCATCCCAGACTTTATCACACCAATTTTGTCTCAAACGCAACCCTCCGTCACGGCGGGCAGTGATCCGTGAATCCATCGCCGAAACCTCCGCCACCGATACCCCACTCTCTTTTTGTGTAGCGTTGGCGTCTATTCCGAGCACCCCACTTATCCACCCATCCGTAGCGTCGATGATACCGGTAAGAGGGTCGAGGAAATTAGAAGCTTTGAGGTCCAAAACCTCTATTTCCCTGTTAATCCCTCCCTCCCCGTCTGTTACGACTGGTATATACGTCTTCCCGCCGCTTAGCATATCCACCGCGTATTTTATCCCAATCTTACCAACCTGTCCTTTGACCAGAATCGGTTGGCGCATTGCGACAACGTTCTGCCCCGCCGATATGATCGCAGAGTACTGTACTTTAGCGTACTCACTGATCGCTTCCGCAGGGATGAGGGGCAACTGCAATATAGGGTACTTCACACGGTCCAGCTTACGATTCAGTGGTATCTCCGTACCTCCGTTGAGAGGGGTAGGCATCCATCTTTTGTATTGTCCGTATATGTCTATTTTCTCGCCTACCCCCGGGACCAGCGCATAGCTCCCACCTACTGGCATTATGCCGACAGTCCCAGTCCAAAACAGGCAGTCCTCTATGTATCCAGGTGGTACGTCCAACTCTTCCGGGACTTCCCAAATGTACATATCTGCCATACTCTGGCGGTACTCATTGATGAGGATAAGGGTACCCTCATCAATGGCAGACAGCGCTTTGCGTACTGAACGGGGGTTTATGCAAGCGGGCTTCATTTCTTAGCGGGCGCTGGCTTCTTCTTCTTCTTCTTCCCACCCGCAGGCTCGCCTTTACGTGTGAAGCGGTCCACGACAGTAGTTATCATTCTCCCGCTCCTGACGCCTCCACGGGCGCTATAAGCGCGTATGAGGGTAGACCTCTGAATATCCCGCTTATTCCCTCACCCTGGTAGTTGTATGAAGTGCTGCGTTCCTGCGCACACCTCGTAGGCTCTACGTCCTCCCAATACACGAACTCGCGGGGTGCCTCACTGTCTATCAGCGTAGCAACCAAGCGATTACCAGCAGTAGCAACAGCCGTAGGCAGAGCAGCGAACGCGTCAATCTCCGTAAGCGCCCCACCAGAGGGTGCCAGGAACTCCCTGATATACTGGCGGGCGGAGATGCTAAGGCCTTTGTAGGTAGGCGACATCCTCCAAACGGAATCCATTGCGTTAAGTACAGCCGATTCCATTATAAGACGGTAACTCCCGCCTACTACTACCTCATCGGCCGCGGTAAGTCCAGCCGCGTACGTATTCGACGCGTAGTCCATCCAAGAAGTCGCGTTCTTGATTGCGTCGAGGATCTCAAGCACATCCGCATCGGGGCTTGCCCCCGCGAAAGTGAAAGCATCGCCGAAATCTACGGCGGGCATTACTATATCCGTTTCGTCAACCTTACCGGCGTACCCCGTGATCGTAGTAACCTTATATTCGTTCGCGTCACCAGTCCCGTCGGATGACGGAGTCGAGGCGATCGTACGCGTGCCGTCTGTCACATCGCTAAAAAGCTGTTTCCAGCGGGCGAACCTCTCCAGGCGCATCGTCTGAAGCGGGGTCATCATCTTAGCAGCATAATAGCGTTCAGCCTGCTCGGAACTCATGACACCCTTATTTATCTCTCTATCTTTGATCGTCACTGTGAGGTCATAGGCCCAATTCGAAACCCACTGCTCCGCGTACAGCTGCGCATCTCCGAATGAGATACACTTACCATCCCGCTTTTTAATCGGGGGTGAATTCTTGAAAGTCGCCAGCTCGGCGAAGGCGCCGTACGGCATATTGGAACGCTGAATCCAATCGAATCTGTCGCCGAATATACGGGGCGTGAGGAATACGGTTTCCCCCTTGGTCGGCATGACACTACCAAGAACCCTAAGATTCTCGATGACGGTAGGATCCTGCACAGACTCCAAGTTAATTAGGGGCATACCTGGCGCTATACCGCTGGCCATCTCCGCGTTACCAGCGAAAGCAGCGAAATTATTGAGAGTACCAGCCATCTTATTCCACCTTCCCAGGATCTGTAAGACCGAGTAGCTCGCCCAGCGTCTTCTTCTTCACTTCCTCGGCTTCCTCATAAGTGCCAGCGGGCGGTATGCCCTTGGCCAGACCCTCCTTATAAGCGTCTGCGGTTATCTTCTTGATCTGCTCTTCCGTAAGTGTGTACGTTCTTGACATAGTGGCCACCATTACCGTACGAGGGTATCCCTGCCTCTGCCGAGGCGCGACGGACCGTTTTTCGGCTTGCATCCGCTTCTCGCTGGACCCCAACGCACGATATAGTAGCTACTGATTTGAAAGTATATAAGTTAATATGTATGAGAAAGTATTATATACTACCCCCACCCATATACTATTAGGAGAAAAAGAAAATGGCAACACTCAAGGAAATGCGCAGAGTGGTTGACAGTATATCAATAGACAGCCCCTTAGCGTATTGGATACAGCCCTTCCCACTCGATGAGTCAAAGTACTACCTTAGAGGTGTAATGATTAACGCTGAAGGTGAAGGACAGTATTATAACGGCGGGTATGGGGCATATAATAAACCGTGCACCTATTGGAAAGTAGGCGACTACATCGTAGCATACCTTACTGATGACTTGAGGTTTCATGCATCCATGCTATCCGACGATATGATGGACGATTTGATAATAGAGGAGAGGTGAAACGATGATATACCAACTGATGATAGACGACAACCAGATAGGCGACGTGTACTACAACGAGAACGACGCAGTAGATAACGCTATGCAGATCGCTATAGACTCAAAGGAGAGCGTGGCGGTGTGGGAAGCTGAAGAAATAGACGGCGTCCCGTACGACGTGCTTGAGTGGACTATAAGCAGGGTGGTGTGGGTATGACCCCTGTCATACTCACAAAGGACACGATAGCCGAAGTATTGGAACGAAATGGAAGCTTCGACGCCTTCATACCGATTTTCTTCGAGGCGACGCTGGAGGCGCTGCTCCGGAGCGGAGGAGTGGCACCGGGTTACTCAACCGGTAGACTGCGTAATATAATTTTCCTGGCGGAGGCGATACTCGCAGATCGTGAGGAATAGGACCGCCATAACGGAAGGGCTACGGCCCTCCGTGGCGAATGTCCGAAAATGGACAACAGGAGAGAAAAGAAATGAGAATATTTCGCAGCACGAAAGACGGGCGTATGTGGGTAAATGTGCCTACAGAAGAGAAAGGAAAAGTTACGAGCCAGCGCGTTACGCTGGCCAATGGGATACCCGCGGAGGAATGGATAGCGACTAAGAACCGCTTCATCGACTACACAGAGATCGAACCTCCGACCCAAGAGGAGATGGAACTCATAGAAGAGGAGATCACGACATCCGAAGATGTGTATGACAAGAACGGGAAGTTGGTTTTTCCCGCGGTCAAACGCAAAATACAGACCCTGAGGATAGACAACTGAACCCTCACCCAAAACCTCTTATAAACTTCTTTTTGAGGTGATATAATGGCTGATGAGATAATAAACGATAATTTGATAGCACGAAAGATAGGGCTTTACCAACCCTTCACAGTCGGTTATCTCGCTGAGGTCAGCGGGGCGACTGAGGCGGGCGCGTACGCCTGGATGATAAGACGCGCCAAAAAGAAAGGCGGCCACTACATCGGGATACGATGGATTCATAAGAATAAGATGTACATGGTATTGATACCTAGGGGCGCGGTGGTCTACGGGCTTTCGACAACAGAGATCTGCGATACCGGCGTAGATGGTGGAGCTGTGTTGAGATGATAGCCCCGCAATGCTACCGCCGTTGTGTGCACGCCCTCACCTGGAGAGTGTCCGTTGACGGTCGTGTGTTTGTACTGTGCGAGCTGGAGCACGACGAGGTAACCGACCAGGTTTGCGAATTCTGTTGGGAGTATGAAACATGAAACTGAACAGAGCGGGAAACCGCCGCGGGATGAGTGAAGGCTCAAAGAAGACGCAATTCAAAGCGAAGTCCACAACCAAGGGTACAGAATCCACAGCTAAGAGCGCTTCGCAATCGGGACCGTTGAATAAGGCGGGCAACCGTCGAGGTATGAGCGCGGGATCCAGAAAATCGCAATTCATGAAAGCGGAGGTAATCAAGCAAACGCACCCCTCGGCACGTACTCCGCAACAGAGGGCGCAGGCGCGTAAGTTGAGGATCTCCGATAAAGGGGCGCCCCACGGCGGACGCACTATCCAGGATATGATAGATGACGTAATGGGTATGAGTGGAAAATCTGTTAAGAAGTCATTAATGGGAATGGCGCAGAAAATGAATGCATCATCATCTGATATAGCAAAGATCGCGGCGGCAGACGACGCGCTGTTAGAAAGGGCGTATATAGATAATAAATTAGTTTTCGAATCATACTGGGAATACCCCATAATCGAAGGAGAGGACAGGGGGAATACACTGGATGAGATTTTAGCGATGGTGGGTGTATGAGTGGTTTAGAGTGTCGCGTAGATTCAGTAGCCATAATAGCGGAAGAAGGAAAGAAATACCGTATTTCCGCAGGGACACCTATTCCCGCGGTCTTTTGGTTGACACCTAAAGAAATGATTGCGTTAAGGGATTGTATTAATAAGATATTGGAATGCGTGATCTAATGTATATCTGTGGATTCGATATAGAAAGCGACTGGGACCCAGAGCACAGCAGAACCTGGGTTGCACAGTGGGCGCTGGCTACACCCGAAGGGGTTGTTACTGGTAGGGGTGACGAGAGTAATATTTATGTAACACAATGTAACATAGTTGACACACTTTTGTCTTACAAACGTGATATGATCGTAGCCGTTCACAACCTCAATTTCGATTTACGTTTCCTTCTAATGGCGATAGAACGGTTTACGCCGATACTCGATAAACATCACCCAGACGAGTACGGTTATAGTTTCACTTACAGGAACTCAAAAATCATTAGCGCGGAACTCAAGAACGGCCTGTACAGTATAAAATTTCACGATACAAGCCTTCTACACCCAGGTACGAGCGTCGACGGATTGGGAAAGTTGTTAGGTAAACCAAAGCTTGACCAACCAGATTTTTACGCTGGATGGTCAAAGGACTATACCAATCTTCAGTACGTGATACAGGATGCGGAGATAGTCAGGCAGATACGACAAATTGATTATGAGCATGGGATGACGCAAGCGACAGCGTCAAGTTTCGCGTGGAAGGCGCTGAAGAAAAGTATAAATTCTGTGTATTTCGGACGGTGGAAAGAACTTTATCCGATTCTCAAGGATGAACATGATAAACTAAGCCGTATGTGCTACGTCGGAGGCTTCAATTTCTCAGGAAATCAGGGGTATCACCCCGGGCCTGTATACCACGTTGATATAAATTCTTCATACCCTCATAAATACAGGGATTACCCCCTTCCGTACGGCGTACCGACAGAATGCGTCACGATGCCGGATTACGGATATTGGGAGGGTGTGATATGGGCTAAGCTACAGGTTAAAAAGGATTGTGTGGCGTGGTATACACCGAAGAGAGTAACCGATATAGTAGAGGAGAATATCCATAGGTCCGAGATCGGAGTAGAGGAGTTAGAGTTTGGCGAGGGTATCGAAATGACGTATACGCAGATTCCGCTTACCGTTAACGCTATAGATTGGGAAACGCTTAATGAGGATTATGAGTTAAGCAGCATAAGATACGGTGAGGTCTTTCTGAAGTACAAAACAAGAAGTGGAGATCTCAAGGACTATGCGGATGGGTTGATTAAAGAGAAGAGTGAGTTAAAGGAGAAGCTGAAGAAGAATCCAAGCGATGCCGTTCTTCAACTCAAATATTCCCAGGTTAAGTATAAGCTTAACATGCCCTCAGGGCGTTTCGGTTTACGCCGAGAGAGCGACCGCGTTGTTTTGGAGGATGGGAAAATAATCACGATACCGGATGAGGACGTAAACGATTCGTACGTTCCGGTTATATCTGCGATATGCGCTTATGGACGGCAACAGGTCATACGGGCGCTTAACACGGTCCCGCCGCATCTGCGGTATCATGTAGATACCGATTCTGTGATCGCGGGAGCTATGCCGGATGTAGAGGTAGGGCCAGAGCTTGGTAAGTGGGAACTAGAGATATATGAAGGGATATATGAGGGAGGTATGAAAAAGTACATTGAGGTACAGGATGGTACATTAAAACTTACTTGTGCTGGTGTGCCGAAAAGACGGAAAAAGGGGGTACCCGTCGGTATGCATGTGGAGCTACTGGATAATCCAGAGCGGATAACTCACCAGACAACGCTGGGGTACCGAGAATATGAGATAAGGTCTAAGTGGTTGAGGGAGCTATACGAACAGAACGGGTTAAACCCAGATAACGTTAATACCCTTAAACTGCTGCCTAAACGTGTACCCGGTGGGGTTATATTGATGCCATCGCAGTACGATCTACACAAAGGTACGGGGTATATGGTCAAGCTCGGGAGGTCCAGGTGATGTATAAACCTGGAACGTCGGGGGAGTGGTATAGTGATAAGCGGCTTAATCGCTATGCGAAGGATTGCCCGCTACGTTTAGTGAATGGCGTACGTGGGGTAGGTAAGACTACTTGGGGTATGTCCAGGATCGCCGAGAATTGGGATGAAGGTAAACAAACGGTTTGGTCCCGTTTATTTAAGGACCACATGAAGGACCAGACATTTATATCCCACTTTTTGAGCGGCGGGAAAAGGCAGGGGTATATTCCGGATGACTGGATAGCCACAAAAGAAGGGGTTTTTACGGACGAAAGTAAAAGCGAGCAGCCCGTTATATTTATGGATATAAATACCGCTTATTCACGTCAAGGTAATGAGTATAACGACGTTCAGGAATTGATTTGTGACGAGTACACAGTAAGGCCAGGTGAGTTATACCCGCGTAATTACGTCAGTAAATTACACTCGTTGATTGGTACGATAGGGCGCTCAAAGGACTTAAAGGTTACAATGTTCAGCAATTGGACGGCACTGTCTAACCCCATCTGGGGCGTAATGAGGATATACCCAGGCTCAAAGGATGTTACGGTTTTCAAGGATAAAGGGGTAGCTATTGAGATATGCCGAAATAATTATTATAACCAGGATATGCCAGGGGATGACACACCTTTAGGTAGGGTACTGGCAAATCTCGGAGGTGTGGTAATGGAATCAGCTGAAGAAGATGCATCGTATACATTGGTAAATCCGCTAAGACCCAAAACGAGAGCGTCAAGAATGGTTTTAGCGACGGACGGAGGAAATTTCAGATTGTGGGAGGGAGATATGAATTTCTACGAGCCGTGTAGCATACAACCCGGGGATTGGGTTTTTACGAATGATATTAAGCAGGTGGGCGCGAGGGTTCGATTGATACCACAGCAGACGTTACAGAGGTTGAGGAAAGAGATCGAAGAGGGGCGTACGAGATTCCTAAATCAGAATACCTTATATAGTGTGATGGGGTTTGTTTATGCGAGGTATAAATAGATGATTGCTACCGTTAATTTTATCGCATGCCCGTATAATTATAGTGCGAGGGTTTTTCCTGTTGGAGATCTAAGCGAATATATTGTGCACACGGCGGAGGCGAAGGTCACAAGTGATCTAGCATTTAGTTTTACGGTGCCGACGTTTGACGATTACTATAAAGTGAATATGATAGAAGTAGACGATTCGTTTTATTGGGTTGTGAATTACGTCACGAGGACGTTAGACAATCCGACTACAACTTTTACGGTGGCGTATAATCCGGTTACGTCGTTGTTAAAGGAAAACGACACGTTGAAAGGTATTTTTGAAAGGGTGCCGTATACGATAGACCCAAATGTAAGTTTTTCGGTAAAGGATGATATTCTGATAAAGGCGAGGGATGTGGTTTTTGATGATATCATATCGCCAGACAATAAAAAAGTTGGTTATGTGCAAGTCACAACGCGTAGGGATGAAGAAGCAAATAACAATAGTAAATTAACCAAATACGTCGCATTCTGTGATGTTGAAGATGATGTGCGTATACCAGTCACAGCGTACTTCAATGGGGACGAAGATATAACATCCGCACTATTCCCATCAATAAACGATATAATAAATGGACCGGACGACATTTGTGGATTGTCTGCAAACAGTATAATAGATGTTTCGATTAGCATGAGGACACCATACGAGATTGTATCACGTACAGGTAGAGAGATGGAGTTTAGACATCGTAATAGTCCCGATAATTTTGTTTTTCCAGACCACAAAGGTACTACAGTCAATGCGACCCCTATTGTGATGTATAACATGACCACATGTGTTAATAGCGTCAAAGCAAACCCACCCTATACCGCATCACTTACATTATCAGAGCAAGAGCGGCATTTAGGGTATCTATCGTTGCTGGACGAAGGATTTAACAAGATCGCTGTAGTACCTAAAGAGTTGTGCGACGAGACAGGTAAAATAGAAGTGTCGATAGAAGCAGTAGACGACTATACAGGACTATACACATATGTGTATTTTGGCGATACAAGGGTAATCATACCTGAGGGTAAACTTCCATGGGTGGGTGATGCATGGGCTGAATACCAAACCCGGAATATGGCATACGACAGAGAAGAGCTAGCGCTGTCGATACAGACAGCGAAAGACCAACGTATGGTCGACACGGCGGAGAATGCGGCCAACTCGATTATCAACGGAGGAATTGCAGCGGCGATAAATCCAATAGCAGCGTTGGCCGCGGTCGCGTCGTTCTTCGTGAGCGCAGGCGCAGATGCATTGCAGGAGCAGATAGATGTTAGAAGCGCCACGGAAGAGCTACGAATCAGTCAAGCAAGGATTAAGGATTCACCTTCACCTTATTTTAATACAGGCTACGGCGAAGCGTATATCACGAATTCGCTGAAATCAGGAGGAGCATGTTTAAGGCTTGAGATGCCTAAGAACACGACAGCAGGAGAGTATAACAATTATGTACAAAATTACGGTGTGCCTGTTAGTGGGTTTAGGGAGGTCAACGTTCAGACAGGTTTTATCAAAGGTAGATTAACAGAAACTGTTTTTAGTGGACCAAGAGGCGATCTATTGAACACCGAGATAATGAACGGTGTTAAGATAATGGTGTTGTGAGACATACCAGTCCAAGTAGTGTAATGTACCAACCTTTATATACTGACAGATTCAATGACTTGATAGGTTGTGCTGCTATGA
>ENA-UOOK01006003-UOOK01006003.1-fermentation-metagenome-genome-assembly--contig:-NODE-6003-length-11854-cov-9.298094_pt1 | contig 11854 bp, 16 predicted proteins | sample MGYA00245777_ERZ724023 | MGnify/ENA primary metagenome ERZ724023 (study PRJEB28704, sample SAMN03018312) | fermentation metagenome | biome: anthropogenic terrestrial biome; feature: soil; material... | reverse complement strand
TGATCATGCTCTTGAGTTTCATAGTATCTACTTCCCTTACACTATTTGCCTTACCTTGTCTGCAATTAGTACCTCTACTAACATCCAGTCAAGCGACAAGTTGACGATTGCTCCCGTGGCCTCATCAACTCCTTCAAAAAACAGCTCGGTTGTGTTGCCACCACGTACACCCATTAAATCTATCAGCTCGCTCAACGCTGTCAGTGCCATACCTGAACATTGTTTATAGTCGCCAACTGACGCACCGAGGTAGTCCCGAAGTGTAGGAAGAGTAAACTCTGTTGGCGATTGATTTAACACGGTCAAAGAAAATCTGTATTTGTCTGGCGCCGCGGTGGTCCAAACCCTTATAGTATGCTCATACAGGCTAAACGTGTCCTGCTTCCCATCCAATGTAGTCTGTAGACCTATAATATCACTAATTCCTCTTGCTGGTAACTGTGCAGTAGGTACTTTACCCGTTGCATCCAAAGAAGCAATACCATTAGCAACACCGACAGCGTCCGCTCTTGCGTATGCGTTGGCGACTGTTGTTATTGTGTCAGACTGCGCAGATAGGAGTTGACCATATGTTGCAACGTCATTAGATGTCGGTTGTTCACGTTTGTTAACCATCGAATAATTTGCGTAAACTACAAGTCCGTATGGGTATGTAGGTTCATTACCATCTACTGTGTAGGGTGATATATGTATACGTCGTGTGGTACCGCCACCTTCATTTTTAAAAATTTTACCTATAATATTATCATCTTTATCGTAGAAGTATATACCCTGATTTGTCCATGGTGCACCAACGGTTTTACTTTCAACCAACGACTTTATTTTTATCAATGGAGCATTCCGTGTCACACCAATATCTCCCGTGAATACCGCACCAGATAGGTTGGCTTTCGTATCCCACCCGTTAACACTCCCCGTTCCGTCTACATTAGCGGATATTTTACCTTCCGTTGCACTGCCTTTTATACCACCCAACGCCGAATTGGTGAATGTCTGGAGCGCAACCGGAACCGCAGGTATCTGTGATGAAGGGACCTTACCACTCACGTCAAGAGTGGCCACCCCTTCCGGTACCCCTTTATCACTGATCGGGATCTTGGTCTCAAGTTCATCGCTGACGACCAGCATAACATCGTTGAGTGCGTCGCCAGTCAACATTGCTGATGCATAAGCTTCCATTGCGGCGCGGTCGTTATCCACTTCAACCTGCAGATCAAGCAGCGCCTGATCGTGGTCGATATTGCGACCCTCAAGTTGATCCAACCGCCTTTCAATGGCATCTTCCTTGTCCTTCCATGGGTCGCAACCATACATCTTAACACTCCGATAACCACTCGAATGGTATAAAGTATTTATCCAGTGATCGCACGAACATCTGCAGCGGGTTGTACATATTCTCGATAAGGAGACGAATGAACTCTGCCCCCTGCAACGGTCCCGTAGGCTGCACCATGGTGACGGTGTTCGCTGTCACAGTATCCTGATCGCTCTTACCCCTCGCTGACAGATACTCCGTCCCGTCAGCCGGTACATCCGGTATATCCTCCGCTTGCGATGCGGTTGATGATTCGATGCTGCCGCTCTCGGTGATCGTGTATGACTGGTAGTCAGTATCAGGTTCCCTATTCTGTTTATAGATACCCACCTGCTTACCTAAGGTCGACAGCGCCTCCGGCGAGAATTCACGTTTCACAACCTTGACCCAGTGATCCGCGTCGCAATAGCATATGGGGCGGTCACCGTATACCGCCTTGATCTCCGCCTTCATCGCCTCTCGGTAATCCAACCACACGACAGGGTCACTCGGTACGATGTACGTCACTGTGGTCGGTACGATCTCGTCGATGAGATCCCGGGCGGGGAGTAAAGAGTTTGGTGAAGGCGGCGGATTCCTTATCATCAGATCAATACGACTCCTGTGAAGGCAGTGGCGACTATCGCAATACCTATTACAATCAGGTCAACGATCTTGTCCTTGACGTAGGCTTTCGTCGCCTCCCATTTCTTCTCCTTATTCTTCACGCTGAGCATGTACATTTTGTACTCATTGAAGCTGATGTTATCATCACCATCGACGTCTATCTCTCTCTTTATCTCATCCATTATTATCTCTCCTTTACATCTTCTGTTCTTCTTCCGCTCCTTCAGGATCCGCAGCGCCATCCATATGGTCACCCACGGTATCCTCTTCACCGTTTCCAGGATCATCTCCAGGATCATCACGTAGCTCACACCATAGATCCACTCCCAGTAGCTCATACACTCTATCGCACCATGCTTGCCGGTGCTCAAGGGCGTGCTGTCTTCTTGCTGCCACGCGGGCATCTCCGCGTGATACCTCGTTCTCGGACACCCCGGATGCCTTCTGCGTAGCGGCTGCGTCTATCCCCAGGATCCTGTGCATCCACCCCGACGCTGCATCCACCGCTCCTGTCAACGGGTCGATGAAGTTCGTCGCCTTCAGATCCAGTACAGTAAGCTCCCTCATGGAGTTACCCTCGGCATCGGCGATCACCGGTACGTACGTGTCACCGCCGGTGAGCATGCTGGCGGCGTAGCGGATAGCCACGTTACCCATCTGTCCGCTTATGAGTATAGGCTGACGCATAGCAACGATGTTCTGCCCCATACTTATCAGCGCGGACCCCATGATCTCAGCGTAGCCTGATACCGCGTATGCCGGCACTGAAGGTAATTGAAGGAGTGGGTACTCCGCTTCATCGAATCGCTTACCCAGCATATTGAGGGGCGCGTTAGGATCTATCCGCGACGGTACCCACTGCTCAGCCGTACCGTAGATATTCACCTTGGACGCTGCACCGGGCACCAGCAGGTAGGTGCCCGGTTGTCTTTTGTTGGGGCAGATACCGAGGGTTCCCGTCCAGAATAGGCAATCCTCCGGATAGTCCAGAGGGATGCTCATCTCCTTCGGTATCGTCCAGATGTACATATCAGCCTGGCTCTGCCTGGCATCATCAAGAGCGCGCATCGTGTCCGCCGAGTTGGACAGCAGCGCGGTGCGTGCGCTCTTGTTGTTTATGCACATCGGCTTCATTTCTACGCGCCGGTACCGTCGTCCACCACGAAGGCGTATGACGGCAATCCCTTGAAGATCCCGCTCACCCCTTCACCCTGGTAGTTGTATGATGTGCTCCTTTCCTGAGCGCATCTTACCGGCTCAACATCCTCGAAGTGCACGAACTCGCGGGGTGCTTCACTGTCGATCAGCACTGCCGCAAGTCTGTGATTCGGATAGGTCGCATTAGTCGGCAGCGAGGGGAATATGTCTATCTCCACAAGGTCGCCCTTATCACCCATGAATTCGCGGATGTACTGTCTTGCAGAGATGGAGAGCCCTTTGTACGTCGGTGACATCCTCCAAATCGAGTCCATACCGTTGAGAACGGCGGACTCCATCATCAACTTGTAACGACCGCCCACCACCACCTCGTCATCGTTGGTAAGTCCGGCGACGTACTCGTTGGATGCGTAGTCCATCCACGTCATGGCGTTCTTCAACTCGTCCAGGATTGTCAGGACATCGCCGTCTCCCGTATCGGCGTCGAAAGCGACCGGTGACCCGAATGTCAGCCCCGGGAGCACGATGTCGGATTTCTTGACTTTACCTGCATAACCTTTGACCGTAACGGCGTAAGAGGTCGCATCACCGGTAGTGTCTGATTTGGGTGTTGATGCGATCGTGCGCGTCCCGTCTATCACGTCACTGAAGAGCTGCTTCCATCTGAGGAAGCGTTCAAGACGCATCGTCTGCAGAGGTGTCATCAGTTTACCGGCATAGTAAGCGGCAGCTTCCGCTTCGCTCATCACGCCCTTGTTGATCTCCCTATCCTTTATCGTCACAGCGATATTGTATGCCCAATTGGATACCCACTGCTCGGCGTACAACTGAGCGTCGCCGAATACCATGCACCTGCCGTCGCGCTTCGCGATCGGCGGGGAGTTCTTGAACTGGGCGATCTCCGCATAAGCCCCGTACGCCAGGTTCGACCTGGGTATCCAGTCGAATTTGTCGGCGAATATGCGTGGAGTGAGGAAGAATGACTCGCCTTTTGGAAGGATTGAGTTAACGACGCGGAGGTTAGCCACCACCGTGGGCGACTGTATCGATTCAAGACTGATCTCAGGCATCCCCGGAGCGATCCCGCTCTTCAACTCAGCGTTACCGGCGAACGCCTCGAAGTTGTTCTCGGTCCCCGCCATCATTCCACCTTCTTAGGATCCGTAAGCCCAAGAAGCTCCGCCAGCGTCTTACGCTGGATCTCCTTAGCTTCGTCGTGTGTGCCGGCACCCGGGTCGGTAGGGGGTATCGCCTTCGCGAGACCCTCCTTGTAAGCGGTATTCGTCAGTTCCTTGATCTGCTTCTCTGTAAGCATATAAGTCTTATCAGTCATCGTTACCCTCGTGTCACCGCGGTGGTTTCGCCTGATAGCATCCTCATACCGTCACGCCGGAGGGGATCTCCCTGGTACCCGGTTCTCGCCGGCTACGCACACCCGATGACATTACTATATTCGTATACGAATATTTAAACCTATACAATATGTCAGATAGTATCATATATGAGATATTCAGATGACCTTAGCGGCAGTACATGCCGGTGAAGGAACGTGAAAGTAACAGCAATAAGAACCCTGTCCAAACAGGGTAAGGAGTATACGAAGATGGTAGCGCAGATAGACAACTTCCGTGACCCGGGCAACCCGGGAGAGGTCGCGGTGACCATGAGCGAGGATGCCCGTGACGTGTTCGCCCGCGTAGCGTCCGTTGAGACCAACGATAACGGCGATGAGGCGCTTGTTATGTACGTCAACCAGCGTGAGAGTGAGATGGAGATGCGCGCGGAAACATGGGAGAAGGCTAAGCCGCCGATCCGCAAACTGCACTTCTATACGATCGCCGCAGGCGAACCCCCGGAGGTGCGCGAGTACAGGGACGTCTTCGAGATCCGTAGCGAGATCAAGGAGTGATCGTCGTGGCGGACCTCCCTGCGGGGAAAACCCCTTACCGTACTCTTACGGATGATGCGATCATATCACGCGTCGGTTTTCTGTCGCCGTTCACGGCGGGGATGATCGCCGATATGATGGGTACCGGGTACGATGCGGCGTACAAATATATGAAGCGCCGCCTCGAGAACACATACCGTCATCAAGCAGTCAAAACACTCGGTTGGAAAGAGAGTAACCGTCTGTGGATGATGTTCATCCCCGCCGACGCGGAGATCTACGGTGCCCGGTTATCGTATAAGTTGGACTACTCACATTACAGAGGTGAATGACGTGGATCTTGAGTATTGCCCGTACCGTCGTATCCGCCATAACCGACTGCATTTCATGTGCACATTGAGAGATCATTACGTGTACTGGGCCGAGTGCAAAGATTGTCCGGATGGTGATGTACGTGACTAGAGCAACGGGTGTCGGGCGGGGCAATGCCCCGGGATCCCGGCGGACACAATTCAAGAGGCGATCTGAAGTTGAGTCGTCGAGGCCGTCAACGCCGCAGCAGAAACATCAGAGTAAGACGTTCGCCGCGGCACGCCGTCGTGCGTACGTCGAATCGACAGCGCAGCCTGACCGTGCCGCGCCTACTTCCGCTATGAGGGTACAAACAATGGTCGATAATATTTACGATGTGAAAGGTCGTGCGATTCGTAAGTCACTCATAGGAATGGCGCAGAAGCTCGGCGCGTCGGCGGATGACATTCGCAGGATCCACACTGCGAGCGAGAGCGACCTTGAGAGAGCGTACCATGAGAACAAACTAGTGTTCGAGACATACTGGGAGTACCCTGTCATCGAAGGCGACGACCGCGGTGCGGAGCTTGAGGATATACTCAGGTCGGTTGGTGTGTGATGTCTGACTTACTCGGACAAGTATTATATACTCCCCCACCCATGTAGTATATGCCGGGGGTGCCCCCGGGGAGGAAAAGGAAAATGATCGCAAAAATTCAGGTTTGGGGACGACATGGTGAGAATGTGGCGGGCGGACCCTATGAGGGCATAAGGATTACAACCGAGGATCGCATGCTTACCGAGGACGCTAAGAAGGCCATCATATCCGCGATAAATGGGATTGAAGCCAGGGATGGGATCGCCATGAACGTCTCTGTAAGGGTTGTTGTAGGCGGGCGCAAGTATGAGTTCAGGTACACATCCGAGGGGCTTGCACGCCTCTAAACTTTTTTAAAATATAGGAGGAAAAGAAATGGTAAAGAAGTACGCGATAAAAGGAACGTCCGAAATACTGACCACGAGCAACAGGGACTACACCCACGCGGTAGTCCGCTGGGATGACAAGAGGGGGCGCTTCGTACGCCTGCATGCCTGCGGATCATACGCGCTTGCACTGAAGGCGATCGCCCTACACAACGAGCGCGAGGGTCTGCGGATCGTGGAGATCGAGGTGGTCGCATGACCGACTGGGAAGCGAAGTACCGTAGACTCGAGAATGCACTATTCAACTCAGCGCGTCTAGCGTTGGTTAGGATGGAAAATGAGACCGCAGACGATGACCGCTCGTACTTCACCGGGTATTACGTTGCGATGTCCAAAGTACACCTCGCAGCTATCAAGATCGCCGCGGAGGCGAAGGAATGACCGATCTGATGCATCTGGCGAATAACATAGCGCAAACACCCTGTTTCGTGTGCGCTAACGCCGTCGAGAGGGGTGGGGTGGCGGTATGCGCCGCCGCCGATTCGTTGGTCAGGCTGACGCACATCCCGGAGATCATGCAGGACTTCCTGGACGGCAGGTGCGTGTGCTTTGAGAGGGCGGTCCCATGAAGGACGACGATGCATGGTATAATCTCAAAGATGAACATTCGCTGAGTGGTCATACCATCAAGATCACGGAACCGCAATGTTTCAGCTGTTGCAAATCGGAGGTGCATATAGTGTTCCGCGGGAGTGTCCTCTTCCGCGCGGTCGTATGCGATCACAACTACCCGGATGACCCGGGGATATTGCATTGTGTGATGAAGGGCGAATGTCCTTATTTCAGCCCGACATCGACCAAGAGGGTGGTGGGCCGCTGACCCTCATCCTGGGGTTCGATATAGAGTCGGACTGGCGGTCCGACCTTTCGCGGACGTGGATAGCCCAGTGGTGCATCGCATCGCCTTACCGCGGTTCCTCACGTGACCGTGGTGTGACCTTATCGTCCGGTAACCTTATCAAGACACCACCGGACGGACTATTCGTCGGAAGCGGGGATGAGGCGAGTATGTACCAAACGCAGCATGACATCGTCGACCACCTGGAGGCTATCAGTCGCGGGCACAAGTCCACGATCGTAGCCGTGCATAACCTCAATTTCGATTTACGCTTCTTACTCAACGCCATCGAGCAGCGTTTCGAGCAGACGGACGACCGCAAAGCGCCGGATGGGTACAACATCACGTACCGTAACAGTAAGATCATATCCGCGTCGTTGTACATCAACGGCAGACGGATCGCTTTTCACGATACGTCGCTGCTGCACCCGGGCACGTCTGTCGCATCACTCGGTACTCTGATCGGTGCGCCGAAACTCACCTCGCCGCCGTTCTTCGCCGGTTGGTCCCGGTTCTATCAAGGCTACGAGTATGTGAAGCAGGACGCGGAGATCGTACGCCGCGTACGCACAATGGATTACAAAGAAGGGATGAAGCAGGCTACCGCGTCATCGTACGCGTGGAAGGCTCTTAAACGCAGTGTCAATGAGAGGCACTGCGACCGCTTCGCGGAGCATTTCCCTGTGCTGGAAACGTCATTCGACGCGCTCTCCAGGATGTGCTACGTCGGAGGCTTCAACTTCTCCGGCAACCCCGGGAAGCATCTCGGTAAAGTGTACCACGTCGACATAAACTCGTCCTACCCGGACAAATACCGCAACTACCCGCTGCCCTTCGGTCATCCCGGCACCTCCCCGAAGATGCCCGAATATGGGTACTGGGAAGGGGTAGTGTACGCTCGTCTGAAGGTAAAAGAGGGTTGTGTGGCGTGGTACACGCCGAAAAGATTGACTGACCTTGCAGCGGAGAATCTTGAAAGGGACGACCGAGGTATCGACAATCTCCCTGTGGGGGAGGGAATAACAGAAACATTGACAACGATCCCGTTAACTGTTAACTCGATAGACTGGCAGACTCTCAATGAGGATTATGAGCTGCATGATATAACGCACGGCGACGTCTTCTTAAGATACAAAACGAAGACGGGGCTGCTCCGGGATTACTGCGACCACCTGATGGACGAGAAGGAACGACTCAAGAAGGCTACTCATAATGATCCCGGGAACTCCCTGCTCAAGATCCAATATGAGCAAGTGAAGTACAAGCTCAACATGCCGTCAGGTCGCTTCGGCCTGCGGCGTGAAGCGGACACAGCGACTATCATCGAAGGACAGATCAAAACGGAACCGGCTGAGGATGTGACCGACTCCTACGTTCCGTTCATCTCAGCGATCTGCGCTTATGGTCGTCAGCAGGTCATACGCGCGTTGCGCAGTGTTCCGCCGGAGCTGCGTTATCACGTTGATACCGATTCTGTGATCGCCGGAGCGATGCCTGAGGTCGAGGTGTCCCCGGAGCTGGGTAAATGGGATTTGGAGGTATACGATGGGATTTACGAAGGCGGTATGAAGAAGTACATTGAGGTGCAGGGCGAGAGATTGAAGCTTGTATGCGCCGGTGTACCGAAACGTACCGTTGACGGAGTACCTGTAGGTATGCAGGTGGAGCTGCTTGATGACCCCGACCGCATATATGACCCCACCACCCTGGGGCAGGAGCAGTACCGGATAAAGAGCGACTGGTTGCGGTCGCTGTACGAGGATGTACATATGGATCCTGACGACGTGGATACCCGTAAGCTGCTGCCTAAGCGCGTTGAGGGCGGGGTGATCCTCGTACCGGGTACGTACGATCTGCACAAGGGTACCGGGTACAGTGTCAAGATCGGCCGCAGAGTTGTTGACGAATTGAACCACGCGAAACGGTTGTATGATTACCTTGATGTCGAGGACTTAACTGAGGATATGAAAGCGTACCTCGAGGATGTTCGATACGACGAAAAGGATAAGTATTACAAACGTCGGAAGAAGGACAATATAGTCCGGTCATATCGGAAGCAGAAGCTGGAGGAGATGTCATGGCAGTAATACCCGGGATAAGCGGAGAATGGTTCAATTACAGACGATTGGAAAAATACGCTCCGGACTGCCCGCTGCGTATGATCAACGGTGCACGCGGGGTCGGTAAGACCGTTCGCGGTGCCCTTGACTTCGTCGAGGATTGGCGACGCGGGCACCAAACCGTCTGGGTGCGTCTGTTCAAAGCGCACATGGACTCCAGCTTCGTTAACAACTTCTTGGATGCCGGCAGGCGTCACGCAGGCGTACCCGATGACTGGGTGGTGACGCAGGATGGTGTATTCACTTCGGAGTTGAAAGAACCGGACGAGCAGCCGGTCATATTCATGTCAATGAACAGAGCATTCGCCCATCAGGGTAACGAGTACAGTAATGTGATGCACCTGATCTGCGACGAGTATACCGTTCGTCCCGGTGAATTATATCCCAACCAGTACCCGGCTAAACTGCATTCGCTGATGGGGACCCTGGGGCGAGGTAAGGACGAGTTCCGCGCGACTTTGTATAGTAATTGGACCTCCATATCAAACCCGATATGGGCGGCGAAACGGATCTACCCCGGTAAGAAGGACGTGACCGCGTTCCCTGATAAAGGGTGCGCGATAGAGATATGCCGCAACGGTTACTACAATCAGGATATGCCTGCAACGGATTCGCCGCTGGGTAAGGCGATGGCAGGGTTGGGTATGATCATGGAATCGGAGGAAGAGGATTACAGTTTCAACATGATAATACCGCAGCGTCCGGCTGTCACCCCTACAAAGATGGTTTTGGCAACCGAGAGCGGTAACTTCCGCCATTGGGTAGGTAAATGGAACTTCTTCGAGCCGACGGTGATCAATCCGTCCGACTGGGTATTCACCAACGACGTTAGAAGGGTTGGCGGTCAGGTGCAACTGATCCCATCGCAGACGCATAGTCGCTTACGTAAGGAACTGGAGTCGAATACTGTAAGGTTTATAAATCAACCAACCCTTTATGCTGTGATGAGTTTTCTTTATGCGAGGTATGGGTGATCACCATGGAAGAGGCCGACCCACCACACAACGACGTATTGTTCTACTCTGCCCCCTTCTCAAGGGCTAACAGACACTTCCCGGTCGGTAACATCGTGCAGTGGCAGGTGCACCAGGTCGCCCGCGTCAAGCATTTTGAGGGCATCATAACAACAATAACTGTACCGTGGTTCGAGGGGTGGGACACCGTTAACCTGGTCAAGAATACGATAACGGGTTACGTGTACTGGGTCACCGCGTCGAGTATCTCAACGCTGTCGGCGAGATCAGTTTCTTTTGAGTTGTTGTTCAACGCGCCTACGAGCGTGCTGGCGGCAGGTAACACGTTGACGGGAGTATGGGATAGGCTGCCGACGAATGAATGTCCGTATCTCAAAGAGAACGCGGCTGACAGCGCTATGAGCTTAGTGTCGCAGGTGAAGCTCCCGGTATTATATGACGACAACGCGAACAAGGGTTTTTGCTGGTTCGAGATCGTTGTAAGAACAGGGTCCGGAGGCAGCGAGATGTTGAGACGCTTCGGAGGTTTTGCATACCTCCCCAATCAAAGGGGTGCCCTCACTGTGCCAAGGATGCCCGCGGGTACCACATCTTCCGAAGAACGTCTGGCATACCCCTCGCTATATGACTTGATGAATAACGTTTCAGGCCTCGCCGACTCGTTCAGCAGTGACGGCGTTGTAACGATAAACGTATCGGCAAGATGCCCCTTCGCTTATGGGTATAACGTTGTTGACGGTAATAGGGTATACCACCTTGTCAACTCAACGAATACGCGCATAACTCCCAGTAAATTCAGTGTGGCATTCACCTACGGGAATTTAACAACATACTTTGGAATGTACAGCATTGATACCGGTATGGACAGCCCATATTATGTTCCAAATGAAGACTCACTCACCGTTACATGCACCCCCGAGCAACGTAAATTCGGTGAGTTCTCACTAATCAACGGAAGCGGCGCAATCATAGCGAATATACCGAACGAATACTTCGTTGGGAACACATTAACGATACCGCTATACACCAGATCAGACTTTACCAATATCTACACCGATCTCATGATAAAAGGGTCAAGAATAAGGATCGCAGAGGATAAGATCCCGTGGACCGGTAATGTATGGGAGGAGTATCAAGTCAGATCAATGGCGTACGACCGCAACACAATGGACCTGGCCGTAAGTTCAGCGCGCGAGCAGAGGAATATCGATGCTGTAGCATCCTTATCGGGCAGTGCAATGGCCGGCGCTGTCGGTTACGCTATGGCCGGCAGCGGAGCGGGTGCATTGCTCACAGGCGCAACAGCCATAGCCGGTATCGTCGGCGCGGAGATGCAAGGTCGGTTGAGTGAACGTACAGCGAAGGCGCAGCAGGAACTCAAAGAGAAGAATGTGAAAGCGCAATTGAGTAATTATTTCAACGTTGCTCAAGGCATCACCTCGTTGGTAGACAATACATCCGGCGACGGTTACCGCGTCATCATATCAATGCCGGCAGAAGTGACCAGCTCTTACTATACCATGTACTTTGAAGAGAATGGCTACAGAGTACAGGGTAAGATGTCCGTCACATTGGCGTCAGGTGTTTATAAAGGGCGTCTGACAAGCATACCAATAAACGGCGTGAAAGGAGACCTACTGAATAGTGAGTTCATCGAAGGCATGAAACTTGAGGTGATCC
>ENA-UOOK01006001-UOOK01006001.1-fermentation-metagenome-genome-assembly--contig:-NODE-6001-length-11860-cov-3.746125_pt1 | contig 11860 bp, 10 predicted proteins | sample MGYA00245777_ERZ724023 | MGnify/ENA primary metagenome ERZ724023 (study PRJEB28704, sample SAMN03018312) | fermentation metagenome | biome: anthropogenic terrestrial biome; feature: soil; material... | reverse complement strand
TTGCGGGAAGATTCTGGTGGAGAAAGATGCACAAAAAACAATGGCTTATCAGACCAACCGCAACCTGCTTGCTTCAGATTCGGCACAGATGTTCTCCAAGCCGCAGCTTGAGATTTATGCCGATGATGTCAAATGTTCCCACGGCCTCACCACAGGGCAGCTCGACGAGGAGGCACTCTTCTATATGCGCGCACGTGGTATCGACAAGGAAGAGGCACGCCTTCTCCTGATGGTGGCCTTTACGCGTGATGTGGTAGACATGGTGCGCATAGAAAGTTTGCAGGAACGACTGACGAGCTTGATCAACAAGCGTTTCCGGGGCGAGTTGATGCGTTGCGGGAATTGTAACGTATGCAAATGAGAATTAGTAATTATTGATTGACAAGTTAGCACAGGATACTGACTGCAGATTATAAACAATTGAAAGAACTGGATATATATAAGATACGGGGCGACTTTCCGATCCTCTCACGTGAGGTATACGGCAAGCCGCTGGTTTATCTCGACAATGCAGCCACTACCCAGAAGCCTCGTTGTGTGATGGATAAGATTGTGGAGATGTATTCAACCGTGAATGCCAATGTGCACAGGGGGGTGCATTTCCTGAGCCAGGCCGCCACGGATGAACACGAGGCAGCACGACGGACGGTGGCACGGTTTATAAATGCTGCATCCGAAAATGAGATCGTCTTCACGCGCGGTGCTACTGAGTCGATTAACCTGGTAGCATCCTCTTATTGCCGTACCTTTTGCCGGGAAGGTGATGAGATACTGATCACTGCCATGGAGCATCACTCCAATATCGTACCCTGGCAGTTGCAGGCGGGTATCTTCGGACTGAAACTCAGGATAGCTCCCATCAATGAAAAAGGTGAATTACTTCTGGATGAATTAGAAAGACTGATCACACCACGTACCAAAATTATCGCGATAACCCATATTTCGAATGTGCTGGGCACAATCAATCCGGTTCAAAAAATCGTGGCAACAGCCCATAGACATGATATCCCTGTTTTAATAGATGCAGCCCAGAGTGTACAGCATTGTGAGGTAGACGTTCAACAAATTGATTGCGACTTTCTTGCTTTTTCCTCCCACAAGATCTATGGCCCTACCGGCGTGGGTGTGTTGTACGGAAAAGAAAAATGGCTGAATGCCCTGCCTCCCTATCAGGGGGGGGGGGAGATGATTGCCAGTGTTTCGTTTGAGAAGACAACCTTCAACAGGCTTCCGTTTAAATTTGAGGCAGGAACACCCGATTTCGTGGGTACGGCTGCCCTGGCTACTGCTTTGGACTACGTTTCCTCCATTGGGTTGAAAAATATTGCCGCATATGAGCATATGTTGTTGCAATATGCCACGGAACAGATGCTTGCCATTCCCCGACTTCGAATTCTTGGAACTGCCGGCGAAAAAAGCAGCGTGATCTCTTTTCTTGTGGAAGGTATTCACCCATACGACATGGGCACGCTACTCGATAAAATGGGTATTGCCGTACGCACCGGCCACCACTGTGCCGAACCGTTGATGCGGGTATTGGGAATTGATGGTAATGTGCGGGCATCCTTTGCCTTTTACAATACAAGAGAAGAGATCGATTTATTTGTGAAAGGCATAGACCGGATTGTAAAGATGTTTTGAACAATATTGTGCAACATATGTAGCTGATTACATTCGCCCGGACTCTTCTTAATTCCATATAAAAAATGTCTGGATATAGCCGGAACGAAGGCCATGCTTTGTTCATTCTACTGAGAAGAATGAGGAGGATTGCTCTCAAGATGGCCGCCGGCGTCCTGATAAAAGACGTCATTTGTAATACACGCCCAAAGCACCCGGACAGCGGTCATGGATACTTCGTTTAATGTGAACGCATATAGAGCCAGCGAGACAATCCAGGCTGTTCTCGATTCGCTCAATTATAGTTATACACTCACCACAAATCAGGCTACCATTGACAAAATATTGCAGGAACTGCAAAAAATGGAACCTGTCAGGTTAAATCACCAGGAAAATAAAGTTTATGTTTCCCTCTGATCCTTCACAGCCTTCTGATCTGTGTTTTGCCTTGATCGATTCCGCGGACTCATGAACTTTTTCTCCTCCCTCCCCGTCATTTGTCTTTCTTTTGCTAACAACCTGTCTTTAAGATGTAATTTATGAAAAAACATCCAATTTTGCTTGGGTTTAATAAAATTATTCTATAAATTTCTCCTCAGAAAGATAGTATTTAAAAGAGAGGAAGGTTTTTTTGAATATTCCGATAACCTTAACAACGCTGCTTGTCTGCCAGATTTTTTTGGCGGAACACGCCGGAGCGCAGTCGCATACCGCCGCTGTCACTGTGAACATCCGGTTTCTTCCGGTACAGACGATTACCGTACAAACCTCCCAGCAAACCACCGATCTTGTGTATGCCACTCCCGAAGATTATGAGAACGGAGTAGCTATCAATCAAGACGATCATCTCACTGTGTTCAGTAGCGGCGGCTTCCAGGTTACGGTAGCCGGTGGCTATGCTGGCTTTTCACGGTCGGGCGGCAGTGAGACCATTCCGGTAAGTGATGTGATTGTCAGGGCAGGTGACGGTTCCAACAGCGGAACACATGCCCGCTATACAGAAGCAACCCTCTCTGCGACCTCCGTTCCCATCATCGAGTCCGAAGGCGGAGGGAGAAACCTGAAATACAATGTTACCTACGATAACAGGATTGCCGGATTGGCACAAAAGTATATCGACAAATATGTCAGTTCCGACGGAGTTGAAACGGTATATAGCACAAATGTAACCTATACCATAACTACCCGATAGGATGGAGTTTCACCTTATTCAATCAATCATTATTTGTAATCGTTTGCAAGCGAATTATCCAGGAAATGTCCATTTTTATTGTATATATTGTCTTTTTTATTTCATTTGTATCGTGATTTATATGTAGAATACTGTTAAATTTTTTCAAAGGAAATGAAACTTCATGGGTGTGTTAAATCTTATTTCCTTCAGGTTCGGAACCACTTTTTAACAGAATAAACTGTTATTCAGCGAATATTTAGAATTGGAAAAAGAAGAGTCGAGTATTATATTTTACGGACAATACATGGATTTCAGCATATTTATGTAATGATTAGGTAAGATGCACAAAATAAGCAAGATGGTTTTTGACGTAATTCTGATAAAATAAGAATAACTTTAAATAAAGTTAAATATATGTCTTTTATTTGTATAACAACGAAACAGGTCGTATATTTGCGGCGAAAAAAATATTATCTCACAGCAACCAGTTGATACATAGAGTGTTGAAATATTTTTTTGTTTAATTGTCCCGTTTTCTCTAATAATTTAATAAAATGGACATAATTAACGAAAATTGCAAATTAGAGCGATAAACGAGAAGGTAAATAACAATTTATCATCACAGCAAACTGAAAAATAACAATTATCTGTTTTTACCGGACTCGTCGTCTTGAATTGAATATATTTTGTCTTAAAAATACAACAATGCCGGTTGAAGGACAATAAACTAAGGCAATAAAAGTAATTTTATATATTTACAGCAATATTCTTTAAAATCACATCAAATTAATTAGAATGAAAACAAAAAATTTATTTATCGCATGTGCGCTTTTCCTTCTTGGTCTTGCTAATGCAAACAGTGCAATGGCAGAAAACACAGATAATGTGACGTTGAATCTGAAGTTCAAACCGGTACAAACAATCACGGTCAATCCAACACAGGAGACAGTAGACTTTTTGTATCAAACAGAAACTGACTATACAGATGGGGTTACTTTGGCTGTCAAAACAAAACACCTCAAGGTCTTTAGTACCGGAGGATTTGTGGTGAACGTAAAAGCATCGGCTGCAAACTTTACATCCGGGAATACCAATCTGACCATTCCTGTAGGTGACGTCAGCGTGAAAGCTTCGAAATCAGTAGGTAACCCAAGAACATACGCAGTTATTGATGTAGCAAAGGCACTTTCAACTACTGATCAAATACTTATCCAATCCAACGGGGGGGGTAAAGACCTCGAGTTCGATGTGGAATATGACAACACGGAAGATGCTGCCGAAGCCTATATCGACGGGTATAACGTCTCTCACGTGGATGGTGACGGGGCCACCGTGTTTACCACCACCCTGACCTATACTATCACAACGATTTGAAAATATTTTATTTCACACAAAAAGGGAGGGGTGTCTTTTCTTTTCGACCATACCTTCCCTTTTTTTAGTTTAATCACGCTTCAGTAACGAAAACCTGTCACATATGAGAAATTGGCCATTGAAACGCTCAATCCTGGTATGCGGTATCTTTCTTGTCCTTTCCCCCATGCTCAGGGCACAGGTAGGGTTATCGGTCTCCCCGCCGAGGGTGTATTATACACTGGGTGCAGGTGAGAGCGCTACCCAGCAGATATTGGTGAATAATACCAGCAAACAACATACGCTCGATCTTTCCATCACTTTTGGCGACTGGAAATACGATGAAAACGGCAATAATATCATGCTGCCGCCTGACACACTCCTAAACAGTTGCGCGTCATGGCTCAGCCTGCCGGAAGGAACCTATATCACGCTGGAACCGGGAGAGAGTCGCAATATCACGCTTGTGATGACGGTGCCTGCTGGAATTGAAGCGAAAGAGAACGTCCAGACATCCATGCTTTATGTGACCCAGATGAATCCGGTAGATGGTGTGGATGCCCGCGGCACAGCTATCCGGATCAATGTGCGTCAGGGAATCAAAATCTATCGGAAAGGTCTGCAGCAGGAGCAAAAACAACTGGAAATTGAAAATATGTCATTGGACAGAGAAAATAATATCATCGGGCTTCTTTTTCACAACAAAGGGAACACCTGGGTGAACGGCATCTTAAAAACCACTTTGTTTAACCGCACTACTGGTAAGGAGGTATCGCTGGGTGAGAGCGAATTTTACACCATGCCGGGTGACCAGCGTAAGATAGATATTCCTATCAAAGAACCTCTGGTAAAAGGAGATTATACCGCCACCGTCATACTCGATTATGGTGATGAGACCGCATTGGAAGCAGCAGAATTGGAATTCAGCCATGAGTAAACGCAGTCTGTTATATTGCTGCATCGCTTTCGTCGTTACATTGCCATCCTATACACAAGAGTTTGAGTTATGGGGAAATCCCTATATAGGAATATATTCCTATAACGGCATCACCACCAACGGTTATTATACGCTTGCCATTAAGGAGCAATGGGGAACACAGTTATATGCGGAGAACTGGCGGGTTACAGTCAGGCTGACAGGCAATATTGTTTCAAAAGATGGCACGAAGGTTTTCCCGTCCGACAAAGTGGGCCTTATCCTGACAAGTACCGAAGGGCAGCCCGTCATCAATATTCCGGGTGTCAATCAAATTAACGTTCCTTATCCCGTGATGCTGCTCGGTTCACAGGAAAGAGACCTGGTAAATGGCGCAAACGTGGCGTTATCCAATAAGGTGGGAAATAATTTTGTCTATTATCAGTTTCAGATGAATTTTCAGCTGGCTGCCATCGGGGGAGGCTACCTAGATATACTGGATGATGACAACGGCAACAAGACAATTACTTATTCAGCTCCTTTCGAGTTCAAAGCCTATATCGGGGGGAATGTATTTACCATTCACCGTACGTACGACATCTTACAGGTTCACAAGCTTTCTACCAATGCAAATAATTATTCCATTCTTGTTGATCCGGCGACCGTGAATATGGAATTTAATACTGCAGCCGATTATGTGAACGGGAAAAACATCACCTATCCCAACGGTATAACTGTAAAATCCAATGTAGCTTATCAGTTAAGGGTGAGTTCCATTTACCCCAATCTATCTTCTACATCGGGGAATATATTGCCTTTGGATTTGGTACGGATTCAATTGTCGGACAATACACAATCCACTTCCTCCATGCCGCTCTCCGGTGCGATGGTACCAATGCTCAACGGTGCAGCAACCGGAAGTGGTGAGAAAAAATATAATTTGACATTCACCACCGTGCCCAATGATTCCCGGATTTTTAATATTCCCACCGAACAATACAGTACCAGTCTGCTCTTCGAAATTACCCCCCAATAGCAATGTGGCGTAAAACAGGATCAATAGCTGTACTCGTTTTTCTGGCTTGCTTTCATTTTCTTTTTGCAACGAAAGCAGGAATAGTTGCTGTACCGCCTGTCGATCTTGAAATAAGTACCCTGTCAGACAAAGGACAGTTGCTGAGTCATGTGCTCAAAGTGGTCAATCACGCCGAAAGTGCCTTCAGCGGCATCATCGGGGTAAACGCGCCTACCGGTATTCGGGTGCTCTCCCAGGATGAACGGACGGTATACATAGCTGCGGGCGACAGCGGGTTTGCTTCCTTCAAGCTGCTGCTGACAAAAGATCTGACCGCAGGTGAGAAGCGGATACGGTATGATTTGTTGAACGAAGCCAAAGAACACGTGGTAAGTCGCGAGACATCGCTGGAGATTAAACGACATGAACAGCTTATATTGCTGACAGATAATGCTCCGGTGCTGATTACCAATCCCGAAGATTCAGTGCGGCTCCGTGTGACGATCAAGAACAACGGAAATATTTCCGAACAGATAACGCTGGTGTTCAATGTGCCCAATCTGCGGAGTGCGGCACCCTTCACCGAAATGACCGCATCCGTGCTACCCGGGGAGCAACGGGAATTTATCCACAGTTTTATCGCGAGCAGCAACCTGCTTGCCGCGGAACGTTTTGAGGTGCGGATAACAGCCATGAAGGGGAGTGAGAAAAAAATAGTCGACTCCAGAACGATAACCATCCACAACATCAGTACCCGGCGCAGTTACAACTCTTTCCTGCTTGATCAGATGACAGAATACAGCGAGGGCATATCAGACAATGCGGTTCAGCTGAGCTATCGCACCTATAACTATGTGTCCTCCACCATCCAGTTACAGGGAGGGGGTTACCTCGATCTGCCTGCAGGATTTTTGCACCTTAAGGGCAACATCTATCAGTATAACATCCAGCCCCTCCCCTATGTGACCAATACATCGCTTACCTACCGGCTCCATGAGCATGAGTTTTCTTTGGGAAATGTGGGTGAACAGGCAGAGCTTTCACTCTATGGCAGAGGGGCGAAAGCAAGCTTCTCCGACAGTACCCGAAACAAACGGTTGACCATTGGTGCCATTGACCAAAACTACAACCTGTTATCCGGCAATCCATGGTTTGACGATTATTACTCTTTTTTTATAAAAGGAGAGTTGGGAGCAAGCACAGGGAGAACGGGAGCTACAGTGGGCTATATCTTTCAGCGCAATCCTTATGAACAGGCCCGATTTCAGGTAGGCTCTCTCGCATGGCGTTTCCGTTTCAACGACCTGTGGGAGCTGGAGATGATGGGTTACGGTTCGATGGCGCAATATTGGGATATGGAGGGTAGTAAACTCACCGGTACAGCCGAACTACGCTATCAGGGTACTCTTTTTTCCGATCTCATATTAAACGGATCGGCTTACTACAGCGATCCTTACTTCTCGGGTAACCGTAAGGGAGTGACATCATTCAACCAAAATATCAGCAAGAGAATTACTGACGGTATCCACCTGAATGGCTCCTTCAGCTACAATAAATCGGAGCCCAAATCTTATGCTTACAACTACAATTATCGGTCACAGAACAGCTTTGGGAGTTTCTCCGTCTCATTGCCCCCTCTTCCCGGTTTTACCTCATCCTTGATGTACAATTACCAGGGAGAAAGTTCTTCTTCTTATTCAAGATATGTAGGAGAAGGGGCTGCAGACCGAAATCTGACAATGGATGCCCACCGTCTGGGATGGCAATGGCGGTGGCAGCATCCTGCCGGTAACCACTCTCTCTATGGCAGTCTGGAGGGAGGATACTATCGAAACCCTGTGAATAAAAGCCGCGAGAGACAGGGAAAGGCGTCATTGAGCTACGCATACCGATGGCTCACCACCGGGATTGCCTGGCAGCAGGGGGCTTACTATCTCTATGAGCAGGTAATGGCGCAACAACAAAACCGGATGTTTACCCGGTTCTCCGCATCTGCATTGGTCAACCATCGCTTTTCAAAAAAAATTCAACTCACCTCCGGATTCAACTTTACACGCGATGTGTACCAGGGCAGTGTGCCATCGGTGAACATACAAGCAAGGTATTTCACCCGACATAATTTCTCCCTCTCTTTCATGGTTTTTCGCATTTAAAATAGTATGAGGAATTCCCTCTCTTTCTAAAAGTTTTCCTAAATACTCATTTTTATCAATTGAAGTAGTTCCCACAAGAACTGGCTCACCTGCTTCATATTTTTCTTTTATTTTTTGAGCCACTGCTTCAAATTTAGCTTTTTCTGTTTTATAAATTTTATCTTTTAGATCTATTCTAATGTTCTTTTTATTTGTTGGGACAACGATTACGTCTAAATGATATACTTTATCAAATTCTTCAGCTGAAGTTACCGCTGTTCCTGTCATTCCGGCAAGTTTATCATAAATTCTAAAATAGTTTTGAAAAGTAATAGAAGCTAAAGTGATTGATTCTGGATTAACTTTTACCCCTTCTTTAGCTTCAATTGCTTGATGAAGTCCGTTAGACCATCTTCGCCCTGGCATTAATCTTCCTGTGAAAGTATCAACAATGATAATCTCTCCGTCTTTAACCACATAATCTTTGTCTTTAACAAAAAGAACATTTGCTTTTAAGGCTTGCTCTAAATGGTGCAGATACTTAATTCCTCTTTCGTTGTAAATATCTCCTGCTCCTAAGATTTCCTCTATTTTGTTAATTCCTCCTTCAGTTAAAGTAACCGCTTTTAACTTTTCATCTATTTCAAAATCGGTTTCTTTATTTAATCTAGGAATAATTTTAGCAAATTCCATATACCAAGAAGATGACTCTGCATCTGGCGCAGAAATGATTAAAGGAGTTCTAGCTTCATCAATTAAAACAGAATCAACCTCATCAACAATAGCATAATTAAGTGGTCTTTGTGCTTTATCTTCAAGATTAAAAACCATATTATCTCTCAAATAGTCAAACCCAAGTTCATTGTTTGTCGTATAAGTAATGTCAGCTAAGTAAGCATCTTTTCTTGAGCAAGGTTTCAAGTAATCTTCAACCACCTTAAAACCTCCTAAAGCATCCCTAACCTCATCACTTTCATCTTCTTTTTTGAAGTTTTTATCATAAACAAAAGATTGTTCATGATTTAAACAAGAAACTGTCATTCCTAAATAATCATAAATCTGTCCCATCCAAACCATATGCATTCTTGCTAAATAGTCATTTACTGTAACTAAATGAACTCCTTTGCCTGAAAGAGCGTTTAGATAAAGAGGAAGAGTGGCAGTTAAGGTTTTACCTTCTCCTGTTTTCATTTCTGCAATCTTTCCTTGATGCAGAACAATTCCTCCAATGAGCTGAACTTTGAATTGTCTTTGTTTTATAGTTCTAGTAGAAGCTTCTCTTAAAAGCGCAAAAGCTTCTGGTAATAAATCGTCTAAAGTTTCTCCTTTAGAAATTCTTTCCTTGAACTCTTGTGTTTTTAAAGGAAAATCTTCTTCTTTTAGTTTTGAGTATTCTTCTCCAAAGATTTCTATTTGTTTCAAGATTGGTTCTAAACTTCTAATGTATTTTTCGTTCGCATCGCCAAAAATTTTAGTTAAATTAAACATATTTTTACTGTTTTGTTTTATAGCACCTAGGAATAACCATTGAAGACAAGAACACTTCTGGAGAATAATATTTCAATGCTTTCGCTTCTTTGAATTGTTTAAACCTAGCAATTAATGTTCTTAAAGTTATTTCTGATAAATCAATTTTCTTTGAACACATAATTAAACCTAATTCAGAAAAAACTTTTAGAAAATTAGGAATACTAATTACAGTTTCATATTTAAAAATTGCTTTAGTAGCTTTCAGATTGAAAGCTTCCTTTAGATTAGTAGTTAAAGCGAGCATTCCCTCCTTTGTTAAAGCCTTAGCTCCTAATTTTAAGAAATCTTTTGTTTTAAATTCAGGTTTTTCAGAATCAATAATGATAACATCAAAATAGTCTTGAAAATTATTAATATACTCTAAAGAACTATCAAAAACAATTTTTATCTTTTCGTTTTGTAAAGCTTCTTTTGCTTCTACAAAATATTTTTTTGAAACTTCGTACAAGTCTTTATTCTCAGAAATGAAATAAATTTCATTAACATTTTTATACTTTACAAGTTCTTTTAAAAAACCTTTGTCAAAATCAGTGATTACAAGCACTTTTTCTGGCTTAGGATGAGAAAACATTATTGAATGAATAAGCATTTCGCTTAAAACAAATTCATATTTTTGAATTAATTTTATAATTCCGTTAAAAGCTAAAATTCTGCCCAAAAAAGAATTTTCAAAAACTTCAATTTTTCCGTTTTTATTTTTTTTAGAATAAAGACTTTTTTTGATTTTATAACCAATTTTAAAATCGTCTTCAGCTAATTTTTCGTAAAAATATTTCATTTAAAGCAATTTTAACTAATAACAACAACCTGAAACAATAATACATTGTTTATAAAACTATCAACAATTTAAACTTATTTTGTTTCGTTATACTTTTTAATCTGCACTTGGAATTTATCTTTCACATCAACTATCGCCATTCTAAGATCTTCCATTGTTGATTCAGCCCTTAAAAGTTTTTGAGGGAGCTCAATTTGTAGTTCGGCTCTGAAAACATCCCCTTTATTATGATGCTTAGTAGTTTTACTTATTTCTACTTCAGCTAAAAGGTCTTTTTCAGATAAAAATCTATCCAAACTACCTATTTTGTCCTGAATAAATACTTCAAGTGGACTATTTAATGTTATGTTTTTTGTTTTTATACTTATTTTCATAACACCTAAATCATATCATTAAAATGAGATAATTTCAACCTTAAACATTAATTTGTTTACTGTATTAAGAGGGATCAAAAACGCCTAATTTCCTCAACAAGTTCAACATTAAATTTTTCTTTAACCTTTTTTTTAATTAAAGAAATTAGTTTTTCAATGTCTTCCGACTTTGCATTGCCTAAATTAATGATCCAATTGGCGTGCTCCTCTGAAATCATCGCGTCTCCTATTCTTTTCCCTTTTAAGCCACAATCTTCGATTAATTTTCCTGCAAAGTGACCCTCTGGGTTTTTAAAAATAGAACCAATAGAAAATCCTTTGACGAGTTTTCTTTTCGCTAAATACTCTTTCATTAATTCTTCGCTTACCCCTTCTTTTAGTTCAAGAATTGCTGATAGAATAATGAAATTTGGATTCTTTTTAAAAACACTTTCCCGATAATCAAACTCGCAAGCTTCCTTTTTTAAAATCCTTGTCTTTTCTCCGTCAAAAACCTCTACTTCTTTTATTAATTCAGAAATAGAATGCTTGTGCGCTCCAGCGTTTCCAAAAATAGCGCCTCCTAGCGTTCCTGGAATACCTACAGCCCATTCAAGACCTCCTAAGTTAAACTCTTTTGCTTTTAAAACTAATTCTCTTAAAAGAACGCCTGCTTGAACACGGAAGAAATTCCCTTCTTTTTTTACTTCTTTTAAATTAAGTTTGATAACTACTCCTTCAAAAACATTGTCTGAAATTAAAAGATTACTTCCCTCTCCAATAACAAAAACAGGTAGATTTTCTTTTTTAGCAAATAAAAGAGTTTCTTCTAATTCTTTTCTTGAATTAATAAAACTATAATATCTAGCTAGGCCTCCTACCCTAAAAGTATTTTTATCTTTTAATGTAATATTTGTTTCCATAAATAAAAACCGAGGGGAGCTTTCTCCAACTATGTCATTAAGTGAGTGCGTCCCCAACGGTTAATA
>ENA-UOOK01005999-UOOK01005999.1-fermentation-metagenome-genome-assembly--contig:-NODE-5999-length-11863-cov-3.207571_pt1 | contig 11863 bp, 10 predicted proteins | sample MGYA00245777_ERZ724023 | MGnify/ENA primary metagenome ERZ724023 (study PRJEB28704, sample SAMN03018312) | fermentation metagenome | biome: anthropogenic terrestrial biome; feature: soil; material... | reverse complement strand
GTCATTGGATCCTGAAATATCATTGATATATCTTTACCACGCACCTTTTCAAGTTCCTTTACAGATAAATTAAGCATATTAATTCCATCAATCTCCATAAAATCGCATTCTTCAACACCGGGAGGTTTAGGTATAAGTCTAAGTAGTGACAGTGCTGTGGTTGTCTTACCTGCTCCGGTTTCACCGACAAGCCCTATTGCTTTCCCGCATTCAATTTGTAAATTTAAACCGTTAACAGCTTTTACAATGCCATCTTCTGTCTCATAGCGCACTATGAGGTTTTTAACATCAAGAATTAAATTTTTTTCATTCATATTAAGCACCGCCTACTGTTTCAATTTAGGATCCAAAGCATCTCGCAACCCATCACCCATCATATTGAAAGAAAGAACTGTAATCATGATAGCAAGCCCTGGAAAAAAAGTTAAATAGCTGTAGTCACGTATAAATTCACGACCACTGGACAACATTGCGCCCCATTCCGGCGCAGGAACCGGCACACCAAGGCCTAAAAAACTCAAGCTAGATGCTGTTAATATTCCATTTGCTACACCCATTGTAATTTGTACAATTATCGGTGACATTGAATTTGGTAAAACGTGTGAAAAGATAATTTTCAAATCATTTACACCCGATACCTTTGCAGCTTCAATGTATTCCTGATCTCTCACAGGTAATACAGCAGCTCTGGCAGTACGTGCAAACATGGGAACATATACAAGTCCGATTGCGAACATCAATACAACCAAGCTTTGACCAAATGCAGACATTATTGCAATTCCAAGCAAGATAGACGGTATTCCCATAAATACCTCACATATACGCAAAATAATATTTTCTACAAGTCCTCCATAATAACCTGCAATCAAGCCAAGTGTACTACCAATAATGCAAGAAATTGCAACCGACACAATTCCAACAGACAATGAATATTTTGCACCATAAAGAACTCGTGCCAAAATATCTCGTCCATATTGATCGGTTCCAAACAAATGCTCTGATGAAGGTTTTTTTAGACGATTCGTAATATCCTGCTGAACTATATCTACATTATAATCATATATAAACTGAGAAATTATTGTTACTATTAAAATAATACAAATTATTATAAGTCCGATCATTGCACTTGGACTTTTTTTATAATTTCGCCATACTTCACTTATAAAGCTCCGCTTTTTATAATCTTTAAGATCCTCAGCAGAGTATTCCTTTTCTGATATCATATAAATCACCTCACTTTGAATACTGTGCTTTGATGCGTGGATCCGCATAGGCATAAGCAATGTCAACAACAAGCATCGTCAATGTAAGAAATATTGTAAACATAATAATACATCCTGTTGCCAGTGTCATATCACGTGTATTTATTGCTGAAACAGTTAATCTGCCTACGCCAGGCCACGAAAAAACAGTTTCTATTGCAACAGCACCGCCAAGTGCATTGCCTAATGTAGAACCAAAAATTGTTATTATAGGTATCAAGGCATTTTTAAGAGCATGTTTGTAAATAACCTTGTTTTCACTAACCCCTTTAGCTCTGGCTGTACGTAAATAATCCTGCCGAATAACCTCCAACATTGAAGAACGTGTAATTCTGGTCAAATTTCCCGCTTGTCCGGCACCCAAGGTTATAGCAGGAAGGATCATGGATGAAAACCCGTCACTTCCTCCTGATGGTAATAAGCCTAATTTAAGCGAAAACAAAATTATCAGCAATAATCCAAGCCAAAAGCTTGGCATAGAAAGCCCTAGCATTGCGGTTACCATACTTACACCATCTAACCATGATCTATGATGAGTAGCTGCTGCAATACCTAACGGAATTGAAATTATCATGGCTACAATAATGCTACTAAAAGCTAACTTTAAGGTAGCAGGGAAACGTTCGAAAAAAATATCTTTAACTGGACGCTTCATAGATAAAGACATGCCAAGATCACCTTTCAATAAATTTTTCATGTAGCGAAAATAACGTTCCGGCAAGGTTCCATTCAATCCCATTTCCTCACGCATCATTTCTATTTCAACTTCTGTTGCATCTTGTGGTGCCATCATGGAAACTATATCTCCTGGAGCCAAATCCATCAAAAAAAATACAACAAAGGAAACAGCTATGAGAACCGGTAGCATCATCAAAAACCGCTTAATAATGTATCGAATCATAATAATGCCCTCCTACTAAATAAATTTATAATTTATTCCTCAAACCCATAAAAAATAAGAGGAATGAATATTTTTATATTACTTTGTTATTCTCAATTAATAATTTTCTGTGCAGTTTTAAACTGATGCACCAAACCCGGATGTAGCATAATACCGGTTACATCCTTATCTGCTCACATTGTCAATGTCGCTTGTGCAATAGGAATCCACGGGATAATTTCAGTGGTTAAGCGTACCTGCAATTCTTCGTACATTTCAGCTCTTTTTGTTTTATCTACCTCTCCTGCCGCTGCATCAATTAAAGCATCCGATTCAGGATCATTTACATGTGCATAGTTGCGACCACCCTTTGAATATATTGGATTTCTGTACATATAATCCGCATTTTTACCAGGAGTCCATGAAAGGATAAACATCTCAACAGATTTATCAGATTCAAGTCTTTCATTCAAAGCTGCTTGCTGCATATATTCAACATTAATAGTAACTCCATATTTTGACATCTGTGCCTGAAAGTTTTCTGCCATCTTTACACGATGAATGGCATCTGAAGTAATTAAATTAATAGCAGTACCTTTCACTCCTAATTCATCAAACATAGCCTGTGCTTTTTCGGGATCATATCCAATACCCTCGATATCAGCATAATACTCCATATCACGGCACATAATACTTGTTGATACCTGTGCATAACCATCCCAGGCTGCAATAACCATTTCTTCTTTATTTACTGCATATGCAACGGCTTCCCTAAACTTAGGATTAGAAACAATTGAATCTGTATTCGATAAATTAAAAGCAATATAGTGTTGTCCTCGACCGGTTTCTGTTATGAGCTGAAGATCGCTGCTTTCTGCCAAACGGTTGTAATCTGTAGCACTCGGCGACATAATAGCATCTACCTCACCATTTTCAAGTGCAATCATTCTTGACGATGCTTCAGGAATCATACGGAATACAAGACGCTCAGTGCTTGGAACATCATACAACGTACATTCTTCAAATCTGACAAGAGAAACATAATCAGCTGGAACAAATTCTTCAAACTTCCAAGGACCCGTGCCTATTTTTACCGCCTCTTCCTCAGGCATGCTTTCAAAAGCTTCTTTTGATAAGATGGCTAAAGAATTTGCTGCAAGTACATAGTTGAAATCTACATCCCCATTGTACAATATAACTTCAAAATTAAGGTCATCGATTTTTTTAAACTCTTTAATCTTATCAATATATGCAGAAGTTGTAGATTTTTTCGCACCTCTCTCAAATGTAAACATTACATCATCAACATTTAAAATAGTGCCATCATGGAACTTAACATTTTCTTTAAGTTTGAATTTCCAATGATCAGGTGCTATCATTTCCCATGAATCAACTAACTCCCCCTCATTTTGCATTGTAGATAAATTAGTATCTGTCAATAAATCATGAGTGCAATCCTGAACTATTTGGTTTGATTCTGCTGTAGTTTCCATAGGGTCGATAGTTGTAAATTCATCTGCAATTGCTATGATAATTTCTTTTTTGTATTGAACTTCGCCCGATGTCTCCTCTGATGATGTGCCTTGCTTAGGATCTGTGGAAACGTCTTCATTGCCTGCATTTGAACACCCTGTAATAAATACTGAAATTAACAACAAACAAATTAAAGTTTTTTTGTAAACGCTTTTCATAACTCCTCCTATTGTTTAAGTATTGTATTTCCCAGCATTATAATTTTGCAATAACTATGCCAAGTGAATAATGAGTAATTCAACTAAAATCTATCAGCAAAAAAAATACTTTGGGTGCAAAATTTGCGTCCAAAGTGAAAATATTGCTTCTTTATAATTTAATAAATTCTATTTTATGCCATATTCGTTTATTTTGTTAAGAAGTCCACGTTTACTTATACCTAAACCCTTAGCCGTCAGATCACGTCTCCCATTATTTTTGTTTAAGGTAACTTTAACTGCTCTCTTTTCTATCTCTTTTAAATCTGTACTTGCCAAATAGTTGTCAATTGAATCCTCATACGATAAATCTTTATTCTTAGTATATTGCCTTAATACAACTTCATCTGGGAAATCTCCTATTCCAATTATACCCGTTGAATTTATAATTGCTGCATATTCAAGAATATTGGCTAATTGACGGACATTTCCAGGAAAATCATAATTTAAAAGCACCTCTGTGGCTTCAGTAGTAAGACCTTTCAATGATTTTTTTAGATTTTTTGATAACAGTTCAATGAAATGATCACACAAAAGCGGTATATCACTTTTACGCTCACGAAGAGTAGGCATTTTAATCTCCATTACATTAATCCTATAATACAAATCTTCTCGAAAAACTCCGTCTTCTATCAATTGTTTTAGGTCTCTGTTTGTTGCAGCAACAATTCGAACATCTGTATGAATTACATTTGAACTTCCTAATGGTGTAAATTCCTTATTCTGCAGAACACGAAGCAACTTGCTTTGTAACCCTAAAGACATGTCTCCGATTTCGTCAAGAAATATTGTTCCTTTATCTGCTAATTCAAATTTACCTTTACGGTCATTTACAGCGCCTGTAAAAGCACCTCTTTTACATCCAAACAGCTCTGATTTAAGAAGATTTTCAGGAATGGCTGCACAGTTTACAACAACATAACGTTCATTTTTTCGATTTCCAGATTCATGTATTGCTTTTGCAACAAGCTCCTTTCCAGTACCGCTTTCACCTGTAATTAAAACACTAGTATCAATATTTTTAAGCTTATCAATAAGCATATATACGTACTGCATAGGCTTACTTTCACCAATAATCTCATCATGATGCCTCTTATTGCGAAGTTCTTCCGACAAAAAAACGACCTGTTCATTTAATTTGTAAAACTCAACCGCTTGCTTTATATATATCATCAGCTCATCTATATCCAATGGCTTCGTAAGATAATTAAATGCTCCATTTTTCATTGCTTCTGCTGATGTTCCAATACTTCCATAAGCGGTTATCATTATTATAACAATACTTGGATCAATCTCTTTTATTTTTTTCAGAACATTTATTCCATTTTCTCTTCCTATTTTTAAATCTAACAATACAACAGAAAAGTTTTGTTTCACTAACAAGTCAAGCGCTGGTTGTGAGCTGTTAAATGCAACAACATTATAATCATTCTTTAGTGCTAATTTCAATGAATCACATATACTTGATTCGTCATCAATAATCATTATATACGGTTTCATTAAGCATCCTCCTCAAATAACATTCTAATGATTGTAAATTCATTTTTGCAACTTTCAATCTCAAGTTTTCCGGCATTATCGTTCACATATTGTTTGGTAAGAGCTAATCCCATGCCCAAGCCTGTTGCTTTTGTAGTAAAAAATGGATCTACGCATCTTTCGATATCACTTTCATTCATGCCACAGCCTTCATCATAAACTTCTATACATATTTTTTCATTACGGCGATAGCTTGTCACACTAACGGCTAAAAGATCACTAAAATTGCCTTCTTTTTCGTTAAGCTTTTCTTCTACTGATTGAATACTATTCATTATTAGATTGATAAGAGCTTGTTTAATCTGATCCTTGTCTACAAAAATATATGCTTGCAATTTTATGTTGGCCTTAAAATCTATTTGTGCAGTATCTTTCGCAGATATTTGTACTAAATATATAGAATCATTAATTAACTCACTTATTGAAACACGCTCTTTTTTATTCCTTGTGGGACGGGTATAATTTTGATATATAAATTTATTAACATATTAATTAGTTTATTTATTCTTTCAACTTCTTTTGGTACATGTTTGGAAAATAATGCTTGAAATTCTTCTTCTTTGCCTTGTTTTTGAATAAGAGATGCAAACGTATTTATAGACATTAGTGGGTTTTTAATCTCATGAGCCATGCCTGCTATTATTTGATTAAGCGCCTTACTTTTTCTCAATTCAAAAATCACTTGTTTTTCTTCTTCCTCTTTAGTAATATCTTCAACCATCATAACGCTATAATTTTCACTATTAACGCTTTGACATTGACATCGAAAAATTTGATTATTGCAATCCTTACTATCATACTTAATTGTTGCAGGTCCTCCTGCTGTAGTTGTACCATTGCAGCTTACTTGGCGATAAAGTTCACCCATTACATTTAAATCACGTATATTTAATCCACTTTGGATGCTTTTTTCATCTATACCCTCCATCATACGGATTATTGAATTCATCATTAATACGGAACCGTCTTTTTTTAACAATATTATTCCTGCAGGTGAAAACTCAATTAATCTTTCCCTTAAAATGCTTTCATCTTCAATCTGTTGCATTTTTTTGCTTATTTCCTTTGTTTTATCGGCAACGATTTCCTTTAGTTTATAATTCATATATCCGATAATGCTGATAACAATAAGTGCTATGGCTACAAATATTGCTATGTATGAAAGCATTTTTTTCTTCATTCCTTGTGCAATCTCTTGTTCAGTATTGCCTATCCATTTATCAAGTAATTGTTCGTATGTATTGCTTGTTCGCAGTCTGTTTATACCTCTGTTAATCGAGTTATAAAGTACCAAATCGTTTTTTCGCAGCATCAATGAATAATCAATAGATGAGATATAATTGTGAACTATCGCATAGGAATCTTCAACAGCATTACTTTCAAGCATATAAACCATACTTTCTTTTACTCCTATTACAGATTCAGATTGTTTTTTTATTAATGTATTATAAAGTTGTATTTGATCTCCCACTACTAAATTGTTTCCAGAATTTTTCAATTGTGAAAGCTGTGAAAAACTAATAGTATCCAATTCAAAAGCAGAGCTGTATGTCCGCTGGTCTTGTTCATTATTCAATACTTTTGCAATATTTTCATTTCCAACCAACATACATAATGTAGCAGAATATATATCATTGGTTTTTTTCAGTTCTGAACTTACATCATTTCTTGACGATACGCCCAAAACAACATCTACTAAACCATTTTTGAGTGCTTCAATAGCTTTGCTCGTTTCATTAAATACTATATACTCAATAATTAAATCTTCATTTTTAGCAATTTCATTCAATATATCTATATACAATCCAACTATGTTCCCGTTTTTGTCTAGGTATTGAAATGGTGGCAAATTACAATTAACAGCAACCTTAACACTTATACTGGTAGCATAAGACTCTATTGGTAAATATACTGATAACAATATTAACAATAATGGTATTATTATTTTATATTTTAATTTTATCATACTTCCCTCTTCAGGCAAAAAGACATAGAACCAAGTATTATTATCAAGCTTATACGTTAATGTTAACTATGAATTATTGTTAAATTTATTATATAATATATATATTGGATAGTCAACAGCAACGAAAAATGAGCTCTTGGCGGTGTGTGACAGGATTACAGGATTTCGTGAAAGGCAACTAAATGACATTGGGTTATACATATCATATATTAAAACGGTCCGTAATTAATAGCTGCTCCTATCATTAGTATAATTGATGATGCAACATACAGCAGTATAATCAGGGGAACGGCGAACTTAAGCCATTTTTCATATGGTATCTTTGCTATGCTCAACCCTGCCATTAATACTCCAGAAGTTGGCCATAATGAGTTAGATATTCCGTCACCTAGTTGATATGCTAAAACAGCAGTTTGCCTTGTAAGTCCTATCATATCGGCTAAAGGGGCCATTATTGGCATTGTTGCGGCTGCTTTTCCACTTCCAGAACCAATAATAAAATCTAAGAATGATTCAACAAATAACATAAGCATTGCCGAAATTACCTTAGGAAAGTTGCCAATACCAGATGCTAATGCATTTACAATAGTGTCAATTATTAATCCGTCTTCCAACAAAACAACGATTGCTCTGCAAAAACCTACTATTAAAGCTCCATAAATTAATCCCTTTGCTCCATCAATAAATGCATCCGCTATTTCTCCAGGCTTCAACCCATATACAAGACCTGCAACTATACCCATAATAAGAAATATTGCAGATAAATCTGTTCCTGTACTCCAATCATGTGTCACTCCATATACGATAAATACAAAACCTATTGCAACGACAATTAGCACCAACTTCCTCCTTAAATTAAACACTTCAATTTCAGTGTTTTGAGTATCAGTTGCAATTTCAGATTGTTCGAGTTCATAAACTATACTATTTGTTGGATCCTTTTTTATTTTCATGGCATATCTAATTATATATATTGAAATAATTATTGATAATACTAATGTTGTAACTACCCTTAGCCATAAACCAGAAAACAGTGGCAAACCTGCTATTCCCTGAGCAACACCCGTTGTAAATATATTAAATGCCCCTCCTGAAAAACCTGCGTTTGCACCAAATGTTACTATTGCCATCCCTACCAAAGCATCAAATTTCAATGCTCTAGATAAGGCAACCAAAATGGGTATAAATATCAAGGTAGATTCTGCCAATCCAAAAGTCGCACCACCTAATGCAAAAATAGCTATAGTAACCGGGATTAAGATTTTTTCCTTTCCTTCAAGATATTTGACTCCACTCCCTATTGCCGCTTCAATTGTGCCAGTTTTTGTAATAATTCCAAAAGAACCTCCAATAATAAAGATCAAGAAAATAATCCATCCAGAATCAGTCATTCCTTTAGGAATAGACCTGAATACATCCAAAAAACTTACAGGATTATTTTCTACACGATGATAAGAACCTGGGACTACAAGCGTTCGTCCAGACGCTTCATCCAATACCCTATCAAAACTACCCGAAGGTACAATATAAGTGGCTAAAGCTGCGATTACAATTAAGATAAAAATTAATACATAACTATGAGGAACTGTGATTTTTCTTTTACTCTTTTCCATTTTCATTGTCTCCTTTTTAAGTTTATATTGATGCATTTAATGAATACCATAATTATGAAAATAGTATGTTTATTTTAAATAGTCTTTGATGAATTGTAAAAAGGTTGCTGTTCCAATCCACAATACACTCTCATCAATATCAAACTTGGGATGATGGTGAGGATAGAAATTTCCATCTTCATTTCGTTTTGATGACCCAAGTATAAAGAAAGTGCCTGGAACCTCATTCAAATAATAAGATACATCCTCCGCAGTTAATGCAGCTTCATTAATACTTACTACATTTTGATAGCCAACTATATCTTTTGCTGATTCACCCAATTTATCAGTTATAAAATCATTATTAACAACTGCAGGATAATATTGATTATAGTCGATATCTGCAGTTGTCCTACCAGCTCTTGCTGTTTCGCTAATAATTTCTTTAACCCTTTTCCCCACAAAATCTCTATCATCCTTATCTAATAATCTGATGGTTCCTTTAAACATAACCTCTTCCGGTATAATATTAAAATCAGTACCCCCTGATATCATTCCAACTGTAATTACTCCACCATGTAATGGATTTAATTCTCTACTTATTATCCTTTGCAAAGATGTAATAATTTCAGCAGATGCTACGATAGGATCAACGCACATATGAGGCAATGCGCCATGACCTCCATTTCCTCTGATCTTTACAGAAAACGAATCCACTGATGCCATCAATGATCCTTTCTTAATTCCTATTTTGCAATTTCTGCCTTCTTTAACTAAAGACCCAATGTGAAGACCTATTATGCAATCAACTTTAGGGTTTTCTAAACACCCTTCATCAATCATTATTTTAGCTCCACCCGTTGTTTCTTCTGCAGGTTGAAATATAAGTCTTACGTTGCCATTAATCTCGTCTTTATGTTCAGACAAAATCTTTGCAGCACCTAAAAGTATTGCAGAATGGGCATCATGTCCGCAAGCATGCATAAAGTCATTCTTCGAACTAAAAGGAAGGTTTGTCTCTTCTTTTATTGGAAGCGCATCCATATCCGCCCTAACGGCAACTGTTTTTCCCGGTCTGGAACCATATATTGTTGCTATTACTCCTGTATTTGCCGCAATTCTATATTCAATATTGAACTTTTTTAGCTTGTCCTGTACAAACCTGGAAGTCTTATACAAGTCAAAACTATATTCTGGAATTTGATGAAGTTCTCTTCTCCAATTAATTATATCTTTTTCTATACTTTTTACTTCGCTAATTACATTCATTTAAATACTCCCATCGTTATAGATTTTCAGATATGATAAATCAACTTTCATTTTTAAGGTATAGTTTTCTTACATGATAAGATGACATAAAATTAACTCCCAGTCCCGTTAATTTAACTCCTTCTCTTTAACTTCTTCATTAACTATCTTAATATCCCTCATATTATTTATTTTTCTTTCAACAAATGTTAATTAAATAACTCGGATGATGGCGTAAGTTTAAGTCCGTACTTAATTGCAGTCTCCTCCAGCACCAGATTGCCTTTGTAACATGTAAGCCCCTTCAGCAGGAATTCATTTTCTTTTAAAGCTTTTTCACACCCTTTGTTTGCTATTTGCAATGCATATGGCAAGGTTGAATTTGAAAGACCTATGGATGCGGTGCGTGCAAATGCAGATGGAATATTGTCAACACAATAATGCAAAATCCCTTCCTCGTAGTAAATCGGATCATCATGAGTAGTTGAATGGCAGGTCTCTATGGCTCCATCATCGTCACATGCCACATCAATTATCATTGCACCTTTTTTCATTAATTTTAAGTCCTCTCTGTATAAAAGGTGGTCATTTCGTGTTTTATCCCATAAAATACAATTTATTACTACATCTGAGTCTTTGAGAACCTTGAGCAAATTTGTTCTATTGGAATACAAAAATTCAACATTTTCAGGCAATTTAATCTTTGCATCATCCATTATTTCTTTGCTCACATCAAATATTTTGACTCTATTGCCAAGATTTGCAGCAATTTCAGCGGCACCAATTCCCGAATTTCCACAACCTATTATAGTCACTACAGGTGTTTCAACCCCGCTTATACGGCTAAAAAGAATTCCTTTCCCTCCATTTATAGACTGTCCATAATGAAGTGCAGCCAAAAAACCTCCCTTGCCTGCTAATTCACTCATAGGACTTAATAATGGGAACTTACCATCCTTATCTGTAATATCCTCATATGCTATGCCAATAACCTTATTTTTTAATAGTTCCTTTGTCATTTCAAGGTGTGCATTAGAATGAAGATAAGTAAAAACAATTAAACCATCTCTCAAATACTTGTATTCTTCCGGCAAAATTTCTTTTACCTTATAAATCATTTCTGATTCTTTCCAAATTGTATCAGCATTTGCAATTTCTGCTCCGGCTTTTTTATAGTCAGCATCTGTATATCCGCTGCCTAAGCCTGCTTTATTCTCTACAAATACCTTATGCCCTCTATTTACCAGTTCCGTTACGGACGAAGGGGTTGCTGCAACCCTGTATTCATTATTTTTAATTTCCTTTAATACTCCGACTTTCATTAATATCCTCCATAAAAACATAACATTATAACAATGCTTTCAATTCCTCCAATGAGTAATCAAAAAGCCTCAGCTTTTCCATTGTTCTTGCTTTTTCAGCTTTATAATCTCTATCCATTACTATTGATACTAACTTCAAAACTGCATCCATTGCCGCTACTGCAAGAGCTCCGTTACCTGAACCTAAAACCGCTGCTTTCATACTTGCCTCCTAAAATTATTTACTCGCCTGTTTTAATAAAAGGTCGAGTGCATTTAATACTATTTCTCTTCTTCTTTTTCTCTCTTTTTCATACGACAGTTCCGGATTACCAGTAGGATACG
>ENA-UOOK01005998-UOOK01005998.1-fermentation-metagenome-genome-assembly--contig:-NODE-5998-length-11867-cov-3.557399_pt1 | contig 11867 bp, 13 predicted proteins | sample MGYA00245777_ERZ724023 | MGnify/ENA primary metagenome ERZ724023 (study PRJEB28704, sample SAMN03018312) | fermentation metagenome | biome: anthropogenic terrestrial biome; feature: soil; material... | reverse complement strand
GCACTTAGATACACAAGTCAGATATAATGAAGGTTAGAGTTATACTAATACTCAAAAACAAGGAATGAAATATGATGTGAAACATGATATAAAATATGTTATAGTATAATAAAACATGATATGAATTTCAAATCGATGATGTGAATATTAAATAAGTTTTGAGTAAGAATTATTCATAAATTCTGGAAAGAGGTAAAAAAATGAAGAAAATAGTCTGTTTTGGAGAAATAATGGCAAGGTTTAATCCTGAAGGATATTTAAGATTTGGTCAAGCAAAAAGACTTGAAGTTTCATACTCAGGTGCAGAAGCAAATGTAGCGGTTTCACTTGCAAATTATGGTTTAAATTCAATGTTTGTTTCTAAGTTACCTGAAAATGATATTTCAAAAGCTGCTATAAAAGATTTACGGGGCTATAGTGTTGATGTTTCACATATAGTTTATGGTGGTGAAAGATTAGGAATATATTTTGTTGAGAAGGGTGCTTCTCAAAGAGCTTCAAAGGTAATTTATGATAGGAAATATTCCTCAATATCTACAGCTTCACGTCAAGATTTTAACTGGGAGCAGATTTTTAAAGACGCTACTTGGTTTCATTTTACAGGTATAACACCTGCACTTTCAGATGAGACCGCTGAAATATGCCTTGATGCTTGTAAATATGCAAAGAAAAAAGGTATTACAATAAGCTGCGATTTAAATTACAGAAAAAACTTATGGTCAACTGAAAAAGCCGGAAAAGTTATGGGCAAGCTCATGCAGTATATTGATTTGTGTATAGCTAATGAAGAAGATGCAGAAAAGGTTTTTGGAATTAAGGCAGCAGATACTGATGTTGAAGGGGGACAGTTAAACCATGAGGGTTACCATCAGGTAGCGCAGCAAATTTCATCTCAATTTGGTTGCGATAAAGTAGCAATCACACTAAGAGGAAGCATCTCTGCAAATGATAACAATTGGGCGGGTATGCTCTACAGTGATGGTGAATGCTATTTCTCAAGGAATTACCTCATCCATATTGTAGACAGGGTTGGTGGTGGAGATTCCTTTGGTGGTGCTCTTATATATAGTTTAATTTCGGGCTATGAACCTCAAAATGCTATAGAATTTGCTGTGGCAGCTTCCTGCCTCAAACACACTATTGAATTAGATTTTAATCAGGTAACAGTTGACGAAGTAGAAGCATTAATAAAAACTGGTGGCACAGGTAGAGTTCAGAGGTAAGAATTGGATTGAGAATTAGGTTCAAAATCAAGTTATTTACTTAAAAATTATTAGCAAAAAAAGTCATACAAAATATTTTTAAATTTTGCTGGTAGATGAAGTAGATAAAATTTATGTAGATGATAAGATATTGAAGTTAGAAAATGTTGATGATATTATGTATATAATAACAAAAAGAAGTATCTATATATAACATATAACATGCAACATATAACAAAAAAATTCTAAGGAGAATATTGAATATGATAAAAGTACTTACTATAGGAAATAGTTTTGCTGATAATGCAACAAAATATTTAGAAGAGATTGCGGCAGCAGGTAAGGATGTTGATCTTATAATAGGAAAGGCTAATATCGGAGGTTGTTCTTTGGAAAAACACTGGAATTTGGTGGAACAGTGCGATTTACTTCCAGATGTAATGCCATACAACTTTTATATGACCGGAGTAGAAACTTGCAGTGCTACACTAAAAGAGGCTCTTATAAGTGAGAAGTGGAACTTTGTCACTCTACAGCAGGTAAGTGACTTGAGTTGGAGGGCAGAGACCTTTTTTCCATATATACAAAAACTTTATGATTTGGTTAGAACACTTGCACCTCAAGCAGAGATAGCAATTCATCAAACCTGGTCTTATCGGTGTGATAGCAAAGAATTTGAAAAATACGACATTACTCAAGAAGAAATGTTCACATGTCTAAAACAGGCATATTCTGACGCTGCGAAAAAACTAGGATGTAGGATAATTCCATGTGGAGAAGCCTTTCAAAAGGCACGAGCAATATTTAATTATACACCTGACGAAAGTTACGATTTTGAAAATGCAAGACCACTTGAATTGCCAGACCAAAGCAAGTCACTAATTAAGGGCTATTTTTGGAGAACAGGAAATACTGCTTCGGGTAAGGCTGAATTGCACATTGATGGCAGACATGGCAATGAAAAAGGCTGTTACCTTGCAAATGCTGTATGGTATGAAATGTTCACAAAAAATAGTATACTTGATAATAAATTCTGCCCAGAAGGTGTTTCGCAGGACGAACTGAACATCCTGAAAAATGTCACTCACGAGACCGTAAAGGAATATCTGTAATGTTCCCTTATATTTATCTTCATAATGAAATGAGCGAAGATATTAAACAGTTCAATAATCAAAAACTTGAGAAACTCAAGGGTACCTTAGAAATCAATCTATTTGATTTGTCATTGTCATTTCTCAGTGATTTTGTTAATTCTAAGGATTTTTATGATATTAATCTAGAAGTACCCGATTTTAGCAGCAATAACTTTTAAAGATGTGTTAAAATTTGCGGCTTAGATTTTTAATAAGATTGTGAAGGGGGAGATTGCATCAAACAATTTTCTTGACAGACTCCTTGATAACTAGATTATTTTATTCTACAATTACACTGTCGACATTCGTATCATTTATTTTATTAATAATATGTTCCGTGGCAAGTGTCCCCATTTTAAACTTATCAATCCTGATAGTAGTAAGTTTTGGCTTAATATAATTAGCTAAAAATATATCATCAATACCAATAAATAAAATATCTTAAGTAAGTTATAATTGAGTTCAAAACAATGACTTCCTTTCGTGGGATATTGGCGTTTTGTAAACTCAATTATAACACGAAAATAGGAGGTCATTGTTTTTTGTCTATAAAAACTCTGTAACCCTTGATATATATAGGATATTAATAAAAAGTTAGTGTAAATACTTTATACTAACATAAATTTTGAGAGAACATGGAGCTACTTCATGTCTGGAACTATGCGTGATTATTATAACCTATTAGAAATGCAGAAGGAACTCACTGGCATTATGAGGTTCTTTATAAGTAAAACTGGGGGAGGGAAATTTAAGTAACAGTGAAGAGGCTTTTGATAAATCTTATGAATTTTTTAAAATTTGAATATCCTCAGTGGGAAGGATAAAGGGATTAATTGCAAGAACTACAAGAACTATGTGATTATGTGCAAAATATATACATGTCATCTAGAAAGTGCCATGGGATTTACATCACATAGCACTCTTCATGAAGTATAGTATCTCCCAATGAACAAAATTCATTATTTGCATAAATTATATTGAACTTTATTTATTAGTGTAGTATAATTTAATAAATTCATAATAAAAAAATAAATTGCATGCGCGAACTTATTTCACTTCACTTCACACTGCGCGCAGCAGGAATGGAGTCTAAAATGTATATTAATCCTTATAGTAGTATTAATGAGGGCAAAGGTTCATGGATGAAATCTAATTTCCATACTCATGCTGGAACAGGACCTGACACCTGTGGTGCATATGATTTAGAAGAGGTTGTAAAACTATACATAGAAGCGGGGTATAAGATCTTATGCATATCAAATCATGACCTTTTTACTGACACTTTCCACCTGAAAGAAAAGTATGATATCGGATTGATTAATGGTTTTGAATACAGCCAAAATCCCCATATGCTTTGTATTGGCTGCAAAAGTCTAATCGAAGGAGAACATCAAACAGCAATTGATGAATGTATAGTTCAAGAGGGGTTTGTGATACTCTGCCATCCAAACTGGCAACATAAGGAATATTGGCCATGGACAAAGATAGATTCAATAAAAGGGTATAATGGAATTGAGGTTTTTAATGGAGTAATCGGTCATCTTACTGGTACAGGTCTTGCAGAAGATACATGGGATTATTTGCTTACTAGTGGAAAACTTGTTTGGGGATTTGGCAATGATGATTTCCACAGATGGTATGATTTAAACAAAAGTTGGACAATGATTTATACTGAATCTAATGAAGACAATGATATTAAATCAGCAGTTCGCAGAGGTTCCTTTTATTTATCAACAGGTCTTTTTCTTAATGATATTACTTTCGACAAAAACATAATAAAGCTTAAAGCAAGTGAGAATGCTTGCTATCCAAAAAATTATCAATACATATTCATCGGGAAAAATGGAGAAATACTGCATAAACAAGAAGGGGAATTTGGAGAATATAAACTTACAAGCAATGAATTATATGTAAGAGTAAAAGTTATGGGGGAGCAAGGTTATGCTTTATGGACTCAGCCGATATATAATGAAAACCTGTTGAAGAAACCATAATGGATAACAACCGAAATATTCTTCTTATAATAAAAAACATGTATTCTTCATTACACAGGGTAGAAAAAAAGATTGCAGGGTTTGTTCTTGAGAATCCTGAAACAATTGTATACATGCCTATAGCTCAGATGGCAAAGGAATTAAAAGTTGCTGAATCCAGTATAGTAAGATTTTGCAAAATAATCGGTTTCGATGGATTTAAACAGTTAAAAATTAACTTGATTAAAAACCTGGAAAACCCAGAAAAACTTATATATGAGGACATAAATAGAAATGACAATCGGCATGACGTTCTTAAAAAAGTATTTTCAAGCAGCATAAGAACTCTAGAGGAAAGTCTTCAAATAATTGATGAGAAACAGTTTTCCATGGCGGTGGAGGCAATACTTAAGGCAAAAAGGATAGAGTTTTATGGGGTTGGAACTTCATCAACATTAGCACAGGATGCATATTACCGTTTCATGCGAATAGGATTGCCTGTATATGCCGCGGTAGACCCACATATTAGCAGGGTGTCTGCATCTACTATGAATAATGGTTGCCTGGCAATTGGAATATCTTACAAGGGTAGAACCAGGGACACTGTTGAAACCCTTGATATTGCTAGAAGCAAAGGTGCAAAAACAATGTGTATTACATGCTTTCCGTTAAGTCCAATAACTAAAGTTTCGGATATTCAGATCGTTATGCCTACGAGTGAAGCAAAAATAATGAGAGAAGCAATATCTTCTAGAATTGCCCAGATTGCTATAATTGATAGTTTATACGCTGCTGTTGCTTTAGAAAAATTTGATACAGTGGTTGATCATATTGAAGGTTTGTCAGATATTCTTAGCAGTGTCCGACTTTAAGAACATGGAGGTCATTGATAAATGAAAAATAGAACAATGAGCTACTGGCAGAAAAGAATATTTGTGTTGTCCTGGGTAGCATATACCTTTTCATATCTTGGAAAGATAAACCTGTCTGTTGCTATCCCTTTAATGGAAGATAGCTTAAGTTGGGATAAGACCAGATTAGGCTTAATCGGCAGTATATTCTTTTGGATCTATGCTTTTGGTCAGTTAATAAATGGTAGCCTTGGTGATAAATTTACTAGTAGGAAATTTGTTTTTATTGGCTTATTAAGTTCAGCAGTATTGAATATCTTATTTGGGTTTACTACGAGTCTATTCTTTATGGTTGTTATATGGGCATTTAATGGATACTTCCAATCAATGCTTTGGGGACCTATAATGAAAACTATTAATCATTGGTTTCCGATGGGGCAAAAGTCAAAAATGGCTCTATATATGTTTTCATCTGTAGTTTCGGGATTTATTCTAACTTGGGGCTGCCTAGGTCAGATATCCATGTACACAGGGTGGAAAAGTGTTTTTTGGATTCCTGGTATTGTCTTGATTGTATATTCATTAATTTGGTATCTTTTTGTAAGAAACAACCCGCAGGAAGTAGGTTTACGACTTGAGGATGTAGAATTAAATAATGATGTAGAATTAAATCAAATTGAAAATCAAATTGAAAAAAAAGATACAGAAATGCAACAAACTACACTTTGGAGACTGATATTTCATAAAAGGCTTTACTTAATAGCGCTTGCCGGCATACCTTTAGGTCTTATAAGAGAGGGAATTAGCCTATGGGCACCAACAATATTGTTTGAAACCTTTCACTTGAACATGAAATCAACAATGAGTGCAGTTTTACTTCTCCCATTGTTTAACTTTACAGGTGTAATTTTAGCCCGATTGCTTATTGTGAAGTTTCACAATAAGGAAACAAAGTTAGTTACCATATTTTTCATAGGAGGAATATTTGCCTGTGTATTGCTATATCTTTTCAGGAATTCAAACATTTTTGTTTATCTAGCTTTATTGGCTTTGTGTTCTTTAAGCTTATACGCTGCTTCTTCAATCATTACTTCAGTTATTCCTTTAAAGTACAAAATGACATCTTCGGTAGCTGGTTTCCTAGATTTCTCAATATATTTAGGTGCCGGATTATCAGGAATTGTAACTGGTGTTCTTTCAAATGAAATAGGATGGAGTAGTGTTATGCTGCTTTGGGTGCTTGCCGGTGTAGCAGGCATTATATGTATTTGCATAGCTGGATACACCAGCAAAAGAAATGAAATGTCCTTTCTGCACAAAAGTGTTTCAATCTCAGGACAAGAAAATCAAGCGCTGTAGGAGCAGTTTATTATTTGACAAAAAAATATTGTAGACTTTGGTTCTGATACTCTGTATGCTTGTTAGGTTGTGTAGCTCCTTATTGCTCACGGTTTCAAATACATGCTTCATCTCTGTTCAAAATGATATTGACTTACCAAAGCAGTTGTTATAATATATTGCTAGAATTATAAAACGTTTTAGTAATGTATTTTTGTCGGAGGTGAATTTTTTGAAAATAATAGATATAAACACAATGATAGGACCATGGCCTTCCAAACTTCTTCGGTTTAGTGATGAAGTTGGTCTAATAAGGGAAATGGATAGTTATAGAATAACTTCTGCTGTAACCTATTCATCCATTGCATTAAGTAACCCAAAAGATGGCAATAAGCACATAAAGAGTATAGCTGATGATTCTAATGACCGTATTAGAGCTTGTTATATCTTAGATAGTAATATTGGTACATCAGAAATGTCTGAAGCTTCAGAGCTTATGAAACAGCTCAAAGAAGAAAAGCCATCTGCAGTAAAACTATATCCAAATAGAAATAAATTTTATCTTGATAGTTTCTATTGTGGTGAATTATTAGAAATATTAGATGAATTAAATATGCCTGTGATACTTGATAGCGATCAAATATCTTCTTTTAAAGAGCTGCCCCAACTAGCAAAACAATATCCAAACATAAAGTTTGTCATTCTGCGTTATGGTTTCCGTGAATCTAGAACAGTAGTACCTCTAATCAAAAAACTTGATAATGTTTACTTCGATATAAGCATTATGATTGATACAGGATTAATTGAAGAAATTGTTAACAAGTACGGCAGTGATAAACTGTTGTATGGAAGTGGGTTGCCTTTTTATGTTCCGACAGGTTCTTTAGCAATGGTAGTATATTCAAGAATAAAAGATAATGATAAAGAAAAGATTTTGGCTGGTAACTGGGAATATATAGAAGGGGGAATTAAATATGGGACTTTATCAAGAGAACACAGATAATATTTACAACCAAAAAAAAAGTAAACAAAATAATGAAAAAAATAACAAACAATATGATAAAGATTACATAAGCAGTAATATAAAAAGTGACACGATACGCGAAGAAGCCTTTGCTGGCAAACCAATATCGGTTCCTGTTATAGATTCTCATTCTCATATATGTCCATATTATAATAGCGGTTGGTATGAAGCCCTTACATCAAACATAGAAGTTATATCATTGCTGGATCATCTAGGTATTGATTGTATTATAACAGCTCCACATAAGCTTGTCGCAGGTTGGATGAAGGACTCAAATGAGGCAGCTGATAGAGCTGCAAAAGAATTTCCTGGAAGAATATATGGTTATATTTCTATATGTCCACATGAAGGTATTAATGCTATTAAAGATGCTATAAACAACTATAGTAAAAATAGGAACTTTATAGGTATGAAGTTTTTACCAGGGTATCATGGTTCACTTGCATGTCCTGAATATGACTATGCGTTAGATTTTGCCAATGAGGTTGGTTGTCCCGTTCTAATACATACCTGGTCAGGAATTCCGAAATTAAATGAATTCGAGAGAGCAGTCAAAACAAGATCTAGACTTAAACTTATGGTAGCTCATCAGGGTGGGGGAAATGAAAAGTGTACTGATGATTTGATTGCTTTAATGAAACAATATCCGAATCTCTACATGGAGATATGTGGATCCCTATTTAATCAGTATTCTATTGAAGATATGGTTATAATGGCTGGCGAAGATAGAGTAATATATGGCAGTGATATGATAAATCTGGATCCAAGATATGACTTTGGAAGGGTTGTATTGTCAACGCTTTCATATGAGATAAAGAAAAAAGTGTTAGCTGAAAACTTTTTGAACTTATTGAAAGATTCCCAAATGGGTAAAGTTGGTAGTTTGTAAAAAGCTATTTTACTGATTTTTCATAACTACTCGGAGATATACCTGTTGTGTTTTTAAAGCTTCTCGTAAAATGATGAATGCTTGTATAGCATAACTTTTCCGAAATTTGAGTAAAGTTTAAATTGCCTTGACGGATTAATTTTTTGGATTCTGTTATTTTTAGGTTTATGTAATAGCCTATAATGCTTTTGCCAGTAGCTTCTTTGAAAAGATGACAAATATATGACTTGCTTATATTGAATCTTTCGCATACATCTTGAAGAGATATTTTTTGATAAATATTGTCTGACAGATACTTCTCGATAGAATCAACAAGAGCATTTTCAGCGTTTTTCTTTGCATGGCGGCTTTTTCGCCCGTTACGCTCATTGCTCTGATTACTACGCATCAGAGCAATGAGAAATTGCTCAAGATAACCTATTACTAATTGTTGTGATCCAATCTCTGAATTTTCAAGGGTCAGAGGCTTTTTATTTAGATTATTCGAAATACAACGAAAGGTTTTCTGTGCTTCCTCTAAGAGAAGAGATAATATTTTCTTGTGTTGGCTATCTACAGTAAAAATTTTATTTTCGAAAAACTTCATAGCCTCGCCTTTTACTGAAAAAGTTATTACCATTACATTGTGAGGGTCTTTTTTGTTTGAAGCAAGAGTATGAAATTCCATGGGCTTATGGAAGATAATATCTCCTTGCTGTATAATATACCCTACATTATCTGCAATAACGGAGATTTCTCCGCTATCGACATATACAATTTCCCAAAAATCATGATGTTCTCCTGCAAAGTAAAAATCCTTACTATGTTCAAAATAATAAAATGTATATAGTCCTAAAATATCAATGTCTTTCTTAAAGGTTTTCAGTTCAAAATCCATTTTTTTCTCCGTGGAATATATGTTAAATTTTACACAAAAAAAAGCAAAGACAAAATACAGTTGTTATTGTATCATAAATTTAGTGTATTTACTACAGAAAATTGGATACGGAGGATTTTAAATGCATAATATAGTTTTAATAGGATGCGGTCATATGGGAGCAGCGCATTTAGACGATATATATTTACGTGAAGATATTTGTGTGTATGGTGTTGTTGATATTATGGAAGAAAGAGCCAAGTTGGTTGCCAAAAAATATAACGCTAAAAGTTATAGTACAGATTTTATGTGCTATATGCAGGATGAAAATGTTGATATAATTATTTGTGCTACATATCCATCGACACACTTGCAAATATTAAAGGAATGCGTGAAATACAATAAACACCTGCTCTGTGAAAAGCCTATAACAGCTAATTTAGAGGACGGAAAAGAATTTGTTTCCATTGTTAATAGTGCGAGTATTAAAGTTCAAATCGGATATATATTACGATATAATGAAACATACCAAAGAGTTGCTAAAATGATACAAGAGGGAGCAATAGGGAGTCCTATAGTGCTTAGAATGACACAAAACCATCACACAATTGAATGGGGAAAATATCTTGCATTAATAAAAGAATCATCGCCAATAATAGATTGCGGAGTTCATTATATTGATGTTTGCAGATGGTTTACAGGTGCAGAGGTTATTAATGTAGGAGGAATATCTTTAACTACAGAAAAAGATGTACCACAAGGCAAATACAACTATGGAATGATTACAATGAAATTATCTGATGGCAGTGTGGCATATTATGAGTCAGGCTGGGGTAATACAATCGCTGCTGATAATACAAAAGAGTTTGTTGGTCCAAAAGGCAGAATTAAAATAGTGCAAAGCCAAAACAGGTTTTTTAATAAGGAAGAAGGGGATTTGATAGAGTATTATAATGTTGAAAATAAAGAGTACAAAAACATAAACATAAATTGCAAGAGAAGACCTACAGGAGCAGAACTTGACAATTTAATAAATATGATTGAAAACAATGCACTGTCTAATCCATCTATTGAGGATGTATATAAAAGCTTTGAAATTGCCATAAAGGCAGACAATATAATTGGACCGGTGAGATGTTGTGTTAAATATTAAAATTTGGTAATTACAGTAGCTTTTTCGCTGCTGATTTATTACAACTATATTTTACTATAGATTTCGCACAAATAATTTTGCATTTCAATTAAGCTTGGGCGAAATCTACACCTTTAAAATCATTAAACGTACAAATATCGTTATAAATAATATGTTGAATCATTTGTGCGTTAATATAGATAGAGGATTTATATTATGAAGGTTGGAATTATTGGTTTTGGTGGCCGTGTAAGGGGTATGTTCAAAGCTCTGGAAAGACAAGACATGGGTGACATTACACTTTCGGCAATTACTGATATCAGAAATGATGAAATTAAAGAGTTGTTAACAAAAGAAAAAAAATCCTGCGAAAGTTAGTTTTTACGAAGATCCTGACAAAATGATGGATAGTGAAGAACTTGACGGAATAATGATAGGTACCAGATGTTCTTTACATACAAAAATGGCTGTTAAGGTTCTTGAAAGAAATATCCCATTATTCCTTGAAAAGCCCGTAGCAGCAAGTAAGGAAACATACAAGTATTTATTTAATATGGCTTTTGTTATTATAAAACATAAATTAAATGATGATAAAAAAGAGGAATTCGAAAATAGCTATACTATGTATTATAATACTATAGAAAAAAGCTTAAATTTACAGTTTATAAGAAAATGTGTAGAAAATTTATATTACGATATTGTGGTTCAAATAAAAAACATTGAAGAAGAATGGAAAACTTGCAAAATAGTTGAATATGTAAATCACAATTATTATAAAAATGATTTTTGCCTTGGTAAAATCGCTGAAGAATTTAATGTAACAACATCGTATATATCAACATATCTTAAGAAAGCAACTGGACAAAATTTCACATATTATGTTAGCAGCCTAAAAGTGGAGAAAGCAAAGGCATTACTTCGATCAACTTCTATGTGTATCAAGGATATTTCTGATGATCTTGGATTTACTCATCCAAAACACTTTATCAGATTGTTTAAACAGTTTGAAGGTACTACTCCAGGATCTTACAGAAAGTTAATATGTTGATTGATTTTTTTTACTAGATAGTATATTATCTGTATATGAGATAAAACCTTTTATCAAAAAAATGCAGGTTGGAGGTAGTTTTGTGCATAAAAATACTTGCTATATAAATGAGACATATCTTAACTACATGTATAATTTAACACGTGATAAATTCTTCAATTCTGACGGTAAATCTTATTTTGGAAGGCAGATATTATTCCTTGGAGATAGTCATGGCTGGGGAGAAGGTTCTCCGAATTATCAAGGGGCATCTTCCGGATTTAATGTCCACACACCTTGGATACATAATAAAGGATTTTTTAATAGGGTAATAGAGTTTTTGTATAAAAAGATGGATACCCAACCTTGGAGATGCATTCCATTAACTGGTATGAATTGTACTGTGGAAAATGATGATATTTCGGAAGACATGCATGTAGGT
>ENA-UOOK01005997-UOOK01005997.1-fermentation-metagenome-genome-assembly--contig:-NODE-5997-length-11869-cov-3.370069_pt1 | contig 11869 bp, 8 predicted proteins | sample MGYA00245777_ERZ724023 | MGnify/ENA primary metagenome ERZ724023 (study PRJEB28704, sample SAMN03018312) | fermentation metagenome | biome: anthropogenic terrestrial biome; feature: soil; material... | reverse complement strand
GCCGGGCGGCCGGCAAAAAGCATCCCACTTTGTACTTGCTGCACGGACTGTCTGATGATCACACCACCTGGATGCGAAGGACTTCCATCGAACGATATGTAGCTCCTTTGGGACTTGCTGTTGTGATGCCTGCCGTCCACCGGAGTTTCTACACCGATATGGCAAGGGGATATCGGTACTGGACCTTTATCAGTCAAGAGCTGCCGGCCATCTGCCGTTCTTTTTTTCCGCTGTCCGACAAGCGGGAGGACAACTTCGTCGCCGGACTCTCCATGGGTGGTTATGGTGCTTTCAAACTGGCCTTGTCCTGCCCGGATCAGTTTGCCGCCGGTGCCAGCCTGTCCGGAGCAGTGGGCAGGGGAGTTCTGGGGGACTCAAAGCGTAATCCGGAGTTTGAAAATATTTTTGGCGATCTGGATCAGATCAAGGGCAGCAGGAATGATTTGTTCCATTTGGCGGAGCAGGTTTCAAAATCCGACGGTCCAAAGCCTAAACTGTTCCAGTGTGTTGGCACGGAGGATTTCCTGTATCAGGAAAACGTTGAGTTTAAGGAATATTTGGAGCGACTTGGCCTGGATTTAACCTACGAGGAAGGCCCCGGGATCCATGAATGGGGATATTGGGACAAAATGATCCAGAAGGTGCTGGCCTGGCTGCCCCTGAAAGGCGCGGGAGACTGAGCTCATGCGCATTTTACATACCTCGGACTGGCATCTGGGCAGGACATTGGAAAATATCCCGCGGCTTCCCGAGCAGCAGGAGTTCGTGGATACCCTTTGCCGCCTGGTGAAGGAGGAAAAGATCGATCTGGTACTGATTTCGGGGGATATCTTTGATACCTATAACCCGTCTGCAGCTGCGGAAGAGCTGTTTTACGACGCAATGGAGCGGCTGAACGACGGTGGAAAGCGGGCGGTGGTCGCCATTGCCGGCAATCATGACAATCCGGAGCGTCTTTGCGCCGCCAGCCCCCTGACCTACCGAAACGGCATTTTCCTTCTGGGATATCCGGCCAGTGACCCGGGTGCTTATTCCACGGGGGACTGGGATATCCGCATCCTTCGGTCCGGTTCGGGCTGGATGGAGCTTCGGGTCCCCGGGTGTACCTGTTCCGCCGTCATCCTGACCATGCCTTATCCGTCGGAATCCCGCCTGGAGCAGGTGCTGTCGGAGGAGGCGAAGGAAGAAAGCCTGGGCAAGGCTTATTCCGACAAGATCGGCGGCATTTTCCGGGACCTCAGCGGGAAGTTCCGGGAGGATACGGTGAATCTGGTTATGGCCCATATTTTTGTGGCGGGGGGAAAGGAATCGGAATCCGAGCGCACCATCCAGGTCGGGGGCGCCATGACGGTCCATCCTTCCGCCTTACCAGCCAATGCCCACTTTGCGGCATTGGGGCATCTGCACCGTCCACAGCAAATCAAGGCGGCTCCCTGCCCGGCCTATTATTCCGGCTCTCCGCTGGCTTACAGCTTTTCCGAGGCGGATTACGCCAAGGCATTGTATATCATAGACGCAAAGCCGGGGCAACCGGCCGATGTCCGGGCGGTCTATCCACACTGCGGAAAACCGCTGCGCAAATGGAAGGCGGAGGAAGGGATCGGACAGGCCCTGCGGTGGTGCGAAGAGGGCCGCGACCGGGACGCCTGGGTCGATCTGTCGATCGTTACGGACCGGATTCTGACCTCGGAGGAGCAAAAGCGGATGCGGGAGCTTCATCCGGGGATTCTTCAGATCCGTCCTATCCTGCGGTCCACGGCCGGAGAATCCCCGGAGCCGGTGAACCGGGAGGGCAGAAAGATCGACGAGCTGTTCCGGGAATATTACCGTTACCGGATGGGAGTGGACATCGGGGAGGAGCTGATGGCCGCTTTTCTGGACGTCCTGAACGATAAGGAAGAAGAGGAAGGTACGGATACGGAAAGCATCATCCTGTCTGTTTTATCCGACATGGGTTCCGCCGTGGAAGAAGCCGCCGCCGGAGCGGACGGACGGGAGGAAGCCGGGAGGAAAGGGATAGCCGAAGCCGGGAACCGGCAGAATGCCGGCAATGAGACAGGGAAGGAAGCCGGGGAATACACTGACACAGAAGAAGGGAAGGAAACGGACCAATCGGATGATGGAAACGGAACGAAAGCGGGTGAAACCGAAGGAATGGAAGAAGCCGGACAGCCAACCCGGCGGACGGAAGGGGAGGATGCGCCATGAGGCCGAAACTGCTGGAGATTGAAGGATTGCAAAGTTTCAAGGAATTGCAGCGGATCGATTTTGAGACCCTGAGCGAGACCGGCCTGTTCGGTATATTCGGCCCTACGGGAAGCGGCAAATCCACCATTCTGGATGCCATTACCTTTGCCCTGTACGGAAGGGTGGAGCGGGCCAGCCGGGGCACCCAGGGCATTATCCATGCCAATATGAATCATGTCCGCGTTTCCTTTACCTTTGAGCTGAAGAAAGGCAGCCGGGTGAAAAAATACCGGGTGGAGCGGGTCTACAGGCGGAAGAAGGATACCGCGGCCTGCGAACCCAGGATCGCCAGGCTGATTGATATCGATGAGGCGGGAGAGATCCCCCTTTCCGACAAGGCTACGGAAGTTTCCGCAAAGGTGGAGGAATTGATCGGCCTGAATCACGATGATTTTATCCGTGCGGTGGTCTTGCCTCAGAACCGGTTCCAGGAATTTTTGATGCTGGACACCGCGAAAAGGCGGGAGATGCTGGAGCGGATATTTTATCTGGAAGAGTATGGACAGCAGCTGATCGACAAAGTGAGAAAAAAGGCGGATAGCCTGGGCAAGCGGCTGGACCATGCCCGCGGCGTGCTGTCGGAATTGGGAGATGCCTCCGATGACGCGGTGGAGGAGTCCGACAGGCGGCTGAACGCCGCCCTGGAGGACAGGTACAAGGCGGACAGGAATTGGAAGAGCGCAGAAGCCAGGTACCAGGAAGCCAAAGAGCTTTGGCAGCTGATGCAGGATATGGAGCTTCTGATTCAACAGGAGCAAGTCCATGCTTCCCGGAAGGAAGAGATGGATGCGAAAAAGGCCGCACTGCAGAAAGCTCTCCGGGCGGAGGAATTGATCGGCAGGATCCGGAAGCACCGCGAAACGGCCATGTTGCTGGAAAAGACCCGAAAGGAGCTTTCCGGGACGGAAGAGATGCTTCCCGTCATGGCTGCGGAGACGGAAAAGGTCCGGAGGCAGCAGGAAGAAGCCCGGATCGATGCGGAATCCCGGCGCCCGGCATTGATGGAATCCCGTACCCGGCTGACCGACGCCCTTTCCTTATTGGACACCATAACGGAATATACCGGCAAGCTCAAGGGGATGACCGGGAAGCTCGGTACCTTCGAAAAGGAAATGCAATCCAGGGACGGGCTGATTCAAAAAAAGAAGCTGGAACTGGTCCGGACCGATAAGAAACTGGCGGATATCCGGTCGGAACTTAACGCACTGACCGTGGATCCGGATTACCGGCAGGCGATGCATTCCGGTGCATCCCTCCAGGAGGAGCTTCAGGCGGCGGAAAGGGAATCCCTGTCCTGTCTCCAGAAGAGCAGCCGGCTGCAGGATAAGATCAACCGACTGAAGGAGCAGGAAAAGGAGCTTTCCGGACAAACGGAAAAAAGGAAACAGGAGATCCGGCTTCTTACCGAAAAAAAGGACAAGCTGGAACAGGCAAAGCCGGGAGATCGGAATGCCTGTCTCCAAAAAAATCAGGAGCTGAACCGTCTGCAGATCCTATGCGTTGAGCTGAAGAGAGCCATGGAGGATATCGTCTCCTTCCAAAAGAAAGAAAAGGAACTGCTGGCCGACAGGAAGAAAGTAAGCCGCAGGAAGGAAGAAGCGGCCAAGCGTCTGAAGACAGCCGAAGAAGCGGTGGAGAGCTGCAAATCCCTGGCAGCGGAACGGGAAAGAGTTCTGGGACAACACTCTGCCTACCTGATTTCCAGGAATCTGAAGGAGGGGGAACCTTGTCCGGTCTGCGGTTCCCTCCATCATCCGCAGCTCGCCGAAACGGCCGGCGATACGGACATCCTTTCGGCGGAGCGGGAAATTGCGGCCGCCAGAGACCGGCTCAGTGCTTCGGAAGAAGGAATGCATGCCATAGAGAAGGAGCTGCTGATCCTGGAGGAACAGATCCGGAACCGGGACGCCGCTCTGGAACAGGTCCGGGCGGAGCTCTCCGAAGCGGAGGAAGACTACCGCGAAAAAGTGCTCGGTCTGCCGGAAGAGTTTCAATCTTTTCTGCCGGATGGAAAGATTGCCGGTGATCCCGTCCCCCTGTCACCCCTGTCATCTCCCCTGTTGTCGCTGCAAAGCCATATCGGGCAGGAACTGAACCGGGTGGCTGAGGAGTTGAAGGCTATAGATGCCTGGGAGAAAGCCTCCCGGGAAATTCAGGATCGGATTCAGGGAAAGAATGCTGTCTTGTCCGAAACGAATACGGCGCTCGGATCTATTGCTGCGGAGCGCAGAGTCAATGAGGAAAACCTTTCCCAGGTCGGAAAGGAGGCAGAGGAAGCGTCCCGCAAATGGAAAGAAAAAAAGGAGGCCTTTGCGGATTTTCTTAAGGTCTGGCCGGTGGAGAGCCCTTCCGCCGAACTAAAGCGGATCGCGGACAAGGACCGTAAACTCCGCGATCATTCCCGGGAAGCGGATCGCTTGCAGCAGGCCGTGCAGGCGGGACGGGAAAAACTGGACAAGTTGACGGAGGAAAGGAACGAGCTGGGAAGACAGGCGGCCGCATTGGAAATCGAAGAGAAAAATATGCGGTGGCAGCTCTCCGATCTGGAAGGAAAAGTAAGGCAAGTCGCGCCCGACGGGCGGGTCCGGGAAGGAATCCGGCGAATCGATGCACAGCTCGACGCCTTTACGCAGGCGGAAAAACAATTCCGGGAAAGGCAGGAATCCCTCCGGAACCGGTATCAGGAACAGGTAACCAAACAAAGCACCCTGAAGAATCAGAAAGAGATCTATGCTCAGGATTACGACAGGGAAGAGACGGAATTAAGGACCGCCAGGGCGGAGAGAGGCTTTTCCGACGACATGGAGGCGGAAAAGGCGGTCCTCTCAAAGGAAGAGCAGCAGCGGCTGGACAGGGAATGCAAGGGATACCGGCAGGCAGCGGACAACTTGCAGGCACAGCGCCGGATACTGGAAAACAAGCGAAAGGGCCGGACCATAACGGAGGAGGAGTGGGCCGGCATTTCCGGACAATACCGGGAGGCGGCGGAGCGGAAGGAATCCAGCGCAGCCCGCTATGAAGTAGAAAAAGCCGGGTATGAAGCGCTGACGAAAAAGCATTTGCGGTGGGTTGCCTGGAGCGGCCTTCAGGAAAAGCTTTCGGGGAAGCAGGGACGGTTGGAGCAGATCCAGAAGCTGCTGAAAGGCGACAAGGGAAAGGACAACAGCTTTGTGGACTATATCGCGGAGGAAAGGCTCCGCTATGTGGCGGCAAAGGCATCCGAAATCCTTGGCGGCATCACCCGGTACAAATATGCCCTGGAGCTGGATATCAATGAGGGATTCATTATCCGGGACAATGGGAACGGCGGAATTTCCAGGATGGTTTCTTCCCTGTCCGGGGGAGAGATCTTTTTGACCTCCTTATCCCTGGCGCTGGCGTTATCGGAGCAGATCCAGCTGAAAGGCCAGAGCCCGTTGGAGTTCTTCTTTCTGGACGAAGGGTTCGGGACCCTGGATACCCAGCTGCTGGATACGGTCATGGATTCCCTGGAGCGACTGAGTACAAGGGAAAGGGTAATCGGATTGATCAGCCACGTTCCGGAATTGAAGGATCGTATTGCCAGACGCCTTATCGTAGACCCGCCCACCTCACGCGGGGATGGAAGCCGGGTAAGGATCGAAAAAGCTTAGCGGGTCAATTTTGCAGCATGTTGATTTCATTGCAAAAACCGTTTAGCTGCAAAATAACGAAAGACGTCTTAGCCTTAGTTGCTGCTGATTCGCAACACGGCTCCGGCGGATGAGTTTTTGCAGCGGAACCAATGTTTGACATGTTCTGGATATGGATATAAGATAAGGATGGAGCGCAGAAAGGGGGAGGAAAATGGCTGACAAGGTATATTGGGTTGATTTTGTTACAATGGAGCGGTTCATGGTGGACGTGTTTCGGGGTGTCGGCGTCCCGGAACCGGATGCCGGGATATGTGCGGAGGTGTTGATTACTTCGGACAAGAGAGGAATCGATTCCCACGGGATCGGACGGCTGAAGCCCATCTATGTGGACCGGATCAACGAAGGCATCATCAATCCGGTGACGAAAGTGGAAGTGGTGAAGGAGGGCCCTACGACGGCGGTGCTGGACGGGCACAACGGAATGGGACAGGTGGTAGCCAAAAAGGCCATGGAGACGGCCATAGAAAAGGCTGCTGCCTATGGCATGGGCATGGTGGCTGTGCGCAACTCCAACCATTACGGGATTGCCGGCTATTATGCGCTGATGGCTGTGGAGAAAGGCATGATCGGGATAACCGGCACCAACGCGAGGCCGTCCATTGCGCCTACATTCGGAATTGAAAATATGCTGGGGACCAATCCCCTGACTTTCGGGATGCCGACCGACGAAGAGTTCCCGTTTGTCCTGGATTGTGCCACATCCATTACCCAGAGGGGGAAGATCGAAGTATATGCACGGCTGGGCAAGGAACTGCCGGTGGGCTGGGTGATCGGGGAAGACGGTAAACCCCGGACGGATACGGAGCAGGTACTGAAGGATCTGGTTACGGGCGGAGCCGCACTGACTCCTCTGGGCGGTATCGGAGAGGAACTGGCGGGCTACAAGGGATATGGTTATGCCACGGTGGTGGAGATCCTGTCGGCGGCTCTCCAGGGCGGCGCATTCATGAAGGCATTGACCGGTGTGGAGAATGGCAGGAAGGTTCCCTATCGGCTGGGACATTTCTTCCTGGCCGTCAATGTGGAGGCATTTACCCCGTTGGAAGAATTCAAAAAGGCCACCGGAGACATCCTGAGGGCATTGCGTGCGTCAAAGAAGATGCCGGGAGCGGACCGTATTTATACCGCGGGGGAAAAGGAGTATCTGGCCTGGCAGGATCGGAAGGACAAGGGCGTTCCGGTGAACGAAGCTCTTCAGAAGGATATGATCCGGCTGAAGAAGGATTTGAATCTTACTCAATACCACTTTGCGTTCGAATAAATTTGAGGGTAACGGAATAAAGCGATGGGAGGCATTTCCTTATGAAAATAAAATGGTTCGGCCATTCCTGTTTCCTGTTGACTTCTTCCAATGGGGCACGTATTCTGACCGATCCCTTTGACGAGTCGGTGGGCTACAAGGTACCGGAAGTGGAAGCAGACATTGTTACAACCAGTCATAATCACTATGATCACAATTATCTGGGAGCCGTCAGAGGAGAATTCATTCATCTGGACACCCCGGGACATTTTGTTGTAAGGGATATCGAGATCACCGGTATCGGCACTTATCATGACAAGGAATACGGAAGGAAGCGGGGCGGCAACATTGTCTATGTATTTTCAATGGATGGACTGAAAATATGCCATCTGGGCGATTTGGGCCATCTCCTGAACGACAGTCAGCTCAGGGAAATCGGGCAGGTGGATGTCCTGTTGATCCCTGTGGGCGGCATCTACACCATTGACTACAAGGAAGCGGTCGAATTGGTGAATCTTATCGATCCAAAGCTGGTGATTCCCATGCATTACAAAACGCCCGCAACCAGTTTCTCCATTGACGGGGCGGAGAATTTCCTTGACAGCGTAGGCAGCATGGATTCTGCCGGAAAGCAGGAGATAGAAATCAATGCGGATACGTTTCATCCGACGTCCAGGGTACTTCTGCTGAATTATGAGTAAAAGGCAAGCCCCGCTGCTGTTTTCCCATCGTGGCGGGGCCGGGCTTTTTCCCGAAAATACGCTGTATGCGTTCCGACAATCTGTAGATCGTTTTCAGGCCGATGTCCTGGAGTTGGATATCCATATGTCCGTCGACGGAGAGCTGATTGTCATTCATGACGAGACGGTGGATCGTACGACCAACGGTACCGGGCTGGTCAGCGGGAAGACATTGGGTGAAATAAAAAATCTTGATGCAGGCTGGCGGTTTACGACCGACGGAGGGAAAACCTATCCTTATCGGAGAAAGGGCCTGACCGTACCCACTCTGAGGGAAGTCTTTGAAGCGTTACAAAGCACCGATGCCGGTATCAACATAGAAATTAAGCGGCATTACAGGAATATTGAGAACAAGCTGTACAACCTGATCGCCGGCTTCCGCCTGGCAGACCGGGTACTGGTAATATCCGGATATCCTTTGGTGATGAAGCGTTTCCGGAGAATCAATAAACGGGGAATTCTTACGGGAGGGGATGCCCTGGAAGGGGGAAGTGCCTTTGTCTTAAACAAGCTGCATCTGGGGGGCCTTTACCGCCCGAAGTGCGACGCCCTTCAACTGCCGCTTGTATTCCGGGGCGCCATACAGGTTGTGGGAGAATCCTTTGTCGCATTGTGCAAATCCAAAGGAATCAAGCTGCATGTGTGGACAATCAATGATACCGATACCATGAAAATGCTTCTGGACTGGAAGGTCGACGGCATTATTACGGACTATCCGGACCGTTTGCGGAAAGTGTTTCAGGAATACGGATATACTGATAGTAACAATAATAGTTTCAGATCCTCTTTTTTCGTTTATTTATAATCAGGTTCGATGGACCGTTATACATAAAAAGTTTGAGGAGGTATTTTCATTGAAAATATTGGTATTGTTTTATTCGGCATACGGACACATCTATCGGATGGCGGAAGCTGTTGCGGAAGGCGCCCGTCAGGTGGAAGGCGCAGAGGTAGCCCTCCGGCAGGTTCCGGAGACTCTTCCACAGGAATTGAGAGAAAAGATCGGTATCGCACAGGCTCAGAAGGCTTTTGCCCATATCCCTGTTGCTTCGCCTGAGGAACTGGCGGATTATGATGCAATCCTCTTCGGGGCGCCGACCCGATACGGTATGATAGCATCCCAGATGAAGGCTTTTCTGGATGGAACGGGAGCTCTTTGGGCCAAAGGCGCTTTGGTTGACAAGATCGGCAGCGTATTTACCAGTACGGGCACCCAGCATGGCGGACAGGAAGCCACCATACTGAGCATGCATACGGTACTGTTGCATCATGGAATGCTGATTGCCGGCCTTCCCTACACCTTTGAAGGCCAGAGCCGCATGGATGAGATTACCGGCGGTTCGCCTTACGGAGCCTCTACCATCGCGGGAGGCGAGGGAGACCGCAACCCAAGCGCAAATGAACTGGATGCCGCCCGTTTCCAGGGAAAGCGCGTGGCACAACTGGCGAAAAAGCTGACGAAATAAAAACGAAAAGATAGATTTTCCAAAAAAGCGACAGGGACATTTCGATATCCCTGTCGTTTTTTTGACGATGCAGTGGGAAGATCCTCCCTGCTGTGATACAATAGAGAAAAGAAAGGGTGATTCCAATGGATCCGGAAAGGTTGAAAAAGCAAATAGATTTTATCGTGGAGATAGACAAGCTCAAGCATATTCTGCGTCGGACCGTTCTGATCGACAAATCCAGAAGGGAAAACGATGCGGAGCATTCCTGGCACCTCGCCGTTATGGCGATCTTATTGAAAGAGTATGCCGCAGAGGATGTCGATCTGGAAAAGGTAATGAAGATGGTACTGGTGCACGATCTTGTTGAAATTGACGCAGGGGATACCTTCTGCTATGATGCGAAGGCCAACCTGGACAAGCGGGATCGGGAGCTTTGCGCGGCAGACCGGCTTTTTGCCATCCTTCCGGAGGATCAGGCAAAGGAGTTACGCCGATTGTGGGAGGAGTTTGAGGAGTGCACGACCCCGGAGGCGAGATTCGCCGCTTCTCTGGACCGCCTTCAGCCTTTTATCCACAATGTCCATACCGACGGGCATACCTGGAAGAACGGCGTCACCAGCGATCAGGTGCATGCCCGCATGGCGGAGATACGGGACGGCGCTCCGGAACTCTGGGAGGTTGTCAATAACAGGATAGAGGACTGCATAGAGAGAGGTATTCTGACCAGGTAGCACAGATAAACAGGCTCAGTATCACCAAATCCGGAGGAAGCGCAGGCCTTTTATTTCTGGAATATCTTCCGGAAATGGAACCCGTATATCGCATAGGTGATTGCCATTGGGAACAGACCGGGACGCCGGAAGAGGGACCAGAAGAACAGCTTCCAGAAAGGAACCCGTTCTTTTCCGATGGTCCCGAGCAGGATAATGGACTTGAAAAAAGCCGTCACATATCCCATTTGAAATTTAAACGCCATTTTGTGGCGCGGGGTATATTGTTTTAAAAAGTCCTTCACCCTTTGGTAGTAAGCCTTTGGCGAATAAATGGCAGATACGATCTGCTGATACCCCTTCAACAGGATGGGATAATCCATTTTGGGTATGAAATTCATAGAGTAATCGGTATTGTCGCCGCTCATATCCTTCAGCAGCCGGTTTTCCCGGATCATGCGCTGATAGAGCCTGGTTCCCTTGGGCGCATTGAGCAGTCCGACCATGGCGACAATGATTCCGCTGTCCTGGATAAATTGGATCAGCCGCTCGAATACAGTGGGGGAGTCATTGTCAAAGCCCACAATGAACCCTCCGTGGACCAGCATTCCCCTGCTCTGGATTTTTCGGATGCATGCCACCAGGTCCCGCCCGGTATTCTGCACCTTGCCGCATTCCTCCAGGCTTTCCTCATTTGGGGATTCAATACCCAGGAATACATTGGTGAATCCGGCGTCCACCATGGCATCCATCAATTCCTCGTCGTCCGCCAGATTGACGGATGCTTCCGTTGTAAAGGAAAACGGGTATCCCCTGTCTTTCATCCACGAGGAAACGGCGGGCAGGATTTTCTCCTTCAGTTTGCGCTTATTTCCGATAAAATTGTCGTCCACAAAAAAGACGCCGCCTCTCCAACCATGGGAATAGAGTGCCTCCAGTTCGGACAATACCTGCTCCCTGGTTTTGGTTCTGGGAGTTCTGCCATACAGGGTTACAATGTCGCAGAATTCGCAGTTGAAGGGGCAGCCTCTGGAGTATTGGAGGTTCATGCATGCATAATCATACAAGCGGATCAGATCCCACGCAGGCTGAGGTGTCTTTTCCATATCGGCCCATTCATTGGAGGTATAAATCCGTTTCGGTTCGCCCTTTTCCAGGTCCTTCAGAAAAGCAGGAAGCGTGTTCTCCGCTTCGTTGAGGACCAGGTAATCCACTTCCGGAAACCGCTCGTAGTCCGAAGTAAACAAAGGTCCGCCAGCAACGGTTTTTACGCCTGCCGCCCTGCACCGTCCCACAATATCCCGGACGGATTTTTCCTGTATGGACATGGCGCTGATGAAAACATAGTCCGCCCATTCCAGATCCCTGTCGGTAAGGCGGGAAACATTCAGGTCCACCAGCTTTTTCTCCCATTCCCCGGGGACCATTGCGGCTACCGTCAGCAGGCCCAGGGGTGGGTAAGTGGCATTCTTGGAGATGAATTTCAGCGCGTATTTGAAGCTCCAGAATGTATTGGGGTATTCCGGGTAAACAAAAAGAATTTTCATAGATCCTATCGGTCCTCCTGTCCGCATGTAATCCTGATATAGTATTCCCAAAATGCGAAACGAATATAAATTCTGGAAAATGCAGGGAAGCAATGCTGGTTTGCAACATGGCTTCGGAGTTATGAGTTTTTACAGCAAAATCATAGATATAATCCTCCGTTGGTGTTATAATAATTCTTAATTGAAAAATGCCGCGAATCCGGTGTGACATAAGTTTCGGATTTCAATATAATACATCAGGGAATAAATGTAGAGGAGGGCCC
>ENA-UOOK01005996-UOOK01005996.1-fermentation-metagenome-genome-assembly--contig:-NODE-5996-length-11870-cov-8.455861_pt1 | contig 11870 bp, 9 predicted proteins | sample MGYA00245777_ERZ724023 | MGnify/ENA primary metagenome ERZ724023 (study PRJEB28704, sample SAMN03018312) | fermentation metagenome | biome: anthropogenic terrestrial biome; feature: soil; material... | reverse complement strand
GAACCAGTTTTATTGTTGCCCACTGACTTTCCACCGTCCGAGAAGCAGACATCATTCGCGCCATGAAGGATGGACAAATTATAGAAAAAGGCACACACGATTTTCTGCTCGCTGCCAATAGCTTTTACGCGAAGCTCTATAGCAGCCAATTTGGAAGAATAACAATCTAATGGAAATCTGTTTTTAACTCTTCGAAATTGATGATCAAACTTTTGCCGAAGCCATTTATTCAGCTCATCAGTTGGTGACAAAATATACTTTTCATTTTGATAACGTTTCTAGAAGGTGTAAAAAGAACATACTTGTCCTCCATCTTTCATCTAAAGATACAACCTAAAGGCCATTTCCCAATAGTATTTAAAAGTTATTGGGAAATGGCCTTTATAGTTAAGAACAGTCTCTATAAAGCACAATGAAGAAATACCAAGAATTAAATTTCATTTAGGGCGTTAAATAATCATCAATCCTTTTTTCATCAAAATTACTCTTTACCCGCATTATAATTTCATTATCCTATAATTGGGAATGATTTACCTTCCTTTGTTTTCGTTAGTTTAAGTCTGTATGCATTCTAACAGCAGAAAAAATGTTTTTGATTAATCCATCATTAATAAATGTGAATATACCATATCGGGATTTGTAACATATAATAAAGACAAGCACATACCAGGAGCGCCCTCTAAAATTGTAAAATTATCTTGAAACTTTTGTTGAACAATTTTCTCAGTGCTTTGTATTGTCCCGTTGTCAGTAACGAATTGAATGATTTTTCGATAATCTCTCTCACAGTTTTCTAAATACTGATTATTTTTAGAATTCCAGTATGATACCATCCTTATTGTAATTACGCTAGGGATTCCATGACAAAGAACAGGCTGGTACACATGATAATCAGTGATTGGCTGATTTAAAATGGCAATCAACTTCTGTTGATATGCTTTTTTTCGAACATCGTCATCTAAATATTGAGAAACTTTGTATAATCCTCTCGACAAACCGAGATTTCCATAGCACCAACTTCCACGTGATATGAGATTTTGTTTAGATGCTTTTCCCTTTTCATAATCTTCAAAAGATAGCTGAGTAGGCCATACTGAAATTCCATTTATTGATTCTTCATATTGATCATACAATTGCAATAAAATTTCAATAGCGTCTTTTATACCTTGTATACAACACCCAAAAGAATATATTTTGGAAAGAGCAATTAATGCACCCATCATTCCATGAGCAACTCCAAAATTAAAATTACCGTTTGGAAAATTAATTTTTTCATCTTCTCTAAATTGATTTTCTTTTGGAATATGAAAATTGATAACTTCATTTCCTTTATAAAAATGGTTCTTTGTCAATTGTATAAGATACAAAATCAATGGTGTCAACGATTGATAAGGAAAAAAGTCAGATAAATAGTAAAGGATTCCTGACATTCCAGAAATCGCATCATAATCATTCGAAAAAGTATTCTCACCAGATTTTTCAATAAAGCATTGGCTAAATCAAGGGATTTTTCAAGTAAAAACGAATTAACTGACGATGAAAATTTTTTCAAGTGACCTGTAGTAGAAAAATATGAATTTACACAAAAGGCTAATTTTCCAAGCCCTGTATGCATTCCGAAGTGTGTATTATAATAATTTGATTTTTCAATCATTTCTTTGATTTCTCTGCAAAGCAAATATCCAAGCTTTTCAGTCTGATCCGGTATTAATGAAATAGAATGAAATTCAGAAGAGAGCAAAAGTAAATCAGATATATATGGGTAACCCTGATGTTCTTTTTCAAAACTCTTATTCATCTGAGTCCATAAGTCATATGCAAACTTTTGTACCCATTCCAAATCTGAAGTTCTCACAGCTCTATTTCTCTTTCCTTTTTAATCAACCATCAATAATTTAGGATAATTCATTTCCGAACTAATTCCATTTAAAGTCAATAAACATCCGATATTTCCTTGAAGAAATGAAAGATCTTGTTTAAATATTTCTGTAGGACTTTTTTTAATCTCAAGATAATTTGAAGCTAAAATAATATTAACCAAATCATTTATTTTTTTTAAAAGCAAATAATTTTTATTTTCTCTATAAAACAAGGTAAATATTGTTAATACACTTGAATATCCATGGCAAAGAAATGGATATTCTAAATTGTATTTTTCGATAGGTTGATTTATAATTTCAAATAAATCTTTTTCAAAAACTCTTTTTCTACTTTCTTCTTTCATATATTTAGCTGCCTTTTCTAGTCCTCTTGAAATTGCAATGTTTCCATAACACCAACTAGCTCGAACAGGCCTTATATCCTTTGTAAAAGAACCAGTTGTATAATCCATTAAAGACAACTCCGTTGGCCAGATAGGCACTGATGATTGATATTTCTTAAATCGCTCATAAACTTTAAATAATCTTTCAATAGCTATTTCTAATCCATTTAAATGGTACCCATAAGAAAAAGCTTTTGATAAAGTAATTAGAGGACCAAGCATTCCGTGAGATAAACCAAAGTCTAACTTTCCCATAGGGAATAACTTGTTTTTACAATTATCAGTATCACTATTTAAAATAAAAAATTTATTAATATTATAATCTTTATAAATAATCGGCTCAGTTAGATGAATCAAATAGTTTATTCCTCGTTTGAGATTCTCTTGCTCTTCTATATTCCATGTAAAGTCTAAAAGATAATAAAGAATTCCAGAAACGCCACCTACAAGATCATAGTCTTTGGTCTCGACAAATTTTTTATTATTTACAGACTTTATATATTTATTCACTTGTCCTAAAAGCAATTTGTTAATAGATCTTGAAAAAGTTTCGAGATTTCCTGTAGTGTCGAAATAATTATTTACCAAGAATGCTTCGTATCCTAATCCCCCAATCATACCGATAGGAAAATCATCAATATTTACCGTTTCAATTTGTGCAGTAGAAATCAACGCATTTTTATTATTTGTTAATTGAAATGATAATTTTTTATTTGATAAATAATTTGGAACGTTTACTAATCCACTATGGGTTCGACGGTTCCAAGCATATTCCTGAAATGATTTGCAATTTTTTACCCAAGCTTGAGACCAATACTTCATTTCATAGGTTTGAGAAAAATTTTTTCCATTATATTTTTCGGACAGCATACTGTAGTAACTCTGATAAAAATAAAATAAATTAGTATGAAAAAAGCTGAGATAGCCACACGAGTTTTTTATCTTCAATAATAAATCATTGGAATAATTCGTTATCTGTGGCGAAACTTTTTTTGTATTAAAGAAACAATAGTTAGCAAGATTAATAATCCCCAACTGTTCCTGAATCTTTTTTAAATAATCTTGAACAATTTTATGTCCACTATTAATGGTAGTCGTTATCGTAAAGCCGATTTTCCCAGCAAATGTCATTAAATGAAAGTCATGAGACAATCGGTCAATCAAAAATTTCATAATTCCTGGGACGCTATGCGCATAAACTGGACTTGCCAACCCGATAATATCCGCTTGCTCTAAAAGTGTATGAATTTTCAGAAAATCATCTGTATTATCTAACGGACATAGTCCATCAGAAAAACATTTTTCACAACCAATGCAATAATTGATTTTATAATCTTTTAAGCAAAGAATCGTAATATTGTAATTTTGCCATAAACTATGTTCGAAAAATTTTTCAACAATTGAGTTTGTGTATGATCCCTCATGATTAGTCCCAACAATTACTACAATTTTATCAATCATTGAAAATTTCGCTTCATTTCTTTATAAAACTTGCAAGGGTAACAAATAAATTAACCAGTACTAACATTAAAAGGAAGCTCATTCCTGGAGTACAGAAAAATTTTTGATAGTCATTTTTATGATTTTTGATTTCATTTCCAATCATCCTTAATTTTTCAATCGGATGAACGGAAGAATGTTTATAAAAGTGATAATATATCCATAAAAGTAAAGACAGCACCACCAAGATCCCAACACAGCTCCACTTGAGAATGAACTGTACCTCATCATAAGACTTTTGGGGAAATAGGAAACTACCAAACGGCGTCAATAAAACTCCAAACCAATCATTCATGATATGGGTCGCAATGGGAAGTAAAAGATTTCCGCTCATTACATAAAAACATCCTGTCATAATGCTTAAAAGTAATGGCGCCGGAAATTGTGTTCCATGCATCAAGCTGAAAAGAAGCGTTGTACATATCACAGCCAAAACACTTCCACCATTGTCACGAAGAGTTGTCAAGAAAATCCCTCTATATACATATTCTTCATAAAGGCCCGTTAAAGTCGCAAATAAAAGGCCAGCCCATATCTGTGATAAATTGATTTTAATAGGTGTCCTACTATTACCTACGCTATACAAATCACATATAGAAAAGTTCAAAAAAACAGCCCAAAATGCCCATAAAACACTTTCGATAAAAGTAAAACGACTCCTTTTTTGACGTCTCATTACTGCTTTGGGTGAAACTTTCAATAGGAAAAAGCAAAGAAATATATAAAGAGAAGCATACAAAAGTGTTTCTCGAATTGCCCAATCAATATTATAGCCAGCAGAGCTACCAAGTGAATTTGCAAAAAGGCTGACTCCGAGAATGGATAATAGCAACGTAATCCCGATACGGTTAGATGTTTGTTGTAAAGTCAGATTAACTTTTTCTCTCATAAAAACTTCTCCTCACCTAAAGTAATTAAAGTGTTAAAAATATATTTAACCAAGAAGACCAGAGCTTATCTTATTTTTTACTTATTCTAAAAATTAGCACCGGGCTGCTTTGGAATTAACTGTTTCTTCACAAACATCGCATGCTGTCATATCGCTTGCTGAACAGCCCGCAGAAGAATTACCTGATGTAGTACATATCTTACTATATGTACAATAACACGCTGTGACCAATTCAGATATACATTCTTCACTAACAGATTGTGCCCCCACAGAAGCATTGGATTTAATCTGATGAAGATCCAAGTCAAAGTCATTATAGTTCCCCATACTAATTTTTCCTTTCTTTTTTCTGATCTTCTCGGCTAAATGCTGTGTAATCGACTTTAATAAATAAAATCTTAAATTATTTATCCGTTTGCAAATAATATAACGTATGATATAGTCCATCCTTTTGTACCAATACATCATGTCGACCTGTATCGATAATCTTTCCATTATCAAGTACAATAATTTGATCTGCATTTTTAATAAAATTATTAAAACGATGGGCAATAATCAATCCGATATGGCCCGTTAACACTTCTTTATATAAATTAGATAGGTCATATTCTGAAATAGCATCTAACGCAGCATTTGGTTCATCTAAAACATAAAAATCTGCGTTTTTTGCAAAGGCTCTAGATAACGCTATTTTTTGCCACTGACCTATAGAAATCTGTTTCCCATTATCAAACCAATATCCTAACTGCGTATTCAATTTTTCTGGATTTTTATTGATAATACTGTCGGCATGAAATTTTTTACTTATATTCCAAATTTTATCTTCATCTTGTAAAATATCTAAATTTCCATAAGCAATATTTTCTTTAAATGTTGCTTCATATTTTGCAAAATCTTGAAACAAAGCCCCTACCTTGCACATATAATCGCTTTTATCAACATCTTTAAAATTATTTCCATTTATAAATATATTGCCTTCATAATCCGTATAGAATCCCATTAATATCTTGGCTAATGTTGTCTTTCCGCTTCCATTTCTTCCAACGAAAGCATAAAATTGACCTTGTTTTAAGACTACATTGATATCTTTTAAAACATAGTCGCTATCTTTTTGATAACGATAAAATAAATGTTCCACACGAATTTCTTTTATTTTTGAAATTTTAATTAACTGTTTAGAAGGACTCATATTAGAAGTCTTCATATTTAGAAAATCAAACAAAAGATCAATAAATAAACTTTCCTTATGTACATCCGTAAAATTTTGCAGAACACTTTGTACACTAGATTTTGTTTGGGAAATCGCACGAGTATAAGTAATAACATTGCCAATCAAAATAGTGCCTGTCAATCCATTATATATAATGTAGGCAAACATTAACCCATCTAATACTTGCTCGAATATTGTAAAAATTGAAATTTTAACGGTACTCTCTTTCGCAATTTTATAATCTTGTTCATTAAAATGTTTTTTTAATTTTTTGTACAGATCATTAAAATATTGAAAAAGGTTATATAATTTTAATTCTTTAAAATTTTGTCCATTTGTTATTAAGTAACTATAATACCATGCCTTACGTTCTTTATTGGTTCTTTCTTTTAATATTTTAAATTGCTTAATGTTAATCTTATGCAAAACAAAATACTTTACAGCAGGAACTAAAAGAACAATCGCTACAATCCACGGCTTAAATAATATAAGAAAAGCTAGGTATGTGATCATTGAAATAGTAGTTCCAATAATTTGGATAAACAGTGAAACATATGCGGGAAGTTTTCCTTCGCTTTCATTTTGAGCACGACGAATCCGGTTATACATTTCACTGTTCTCAAAATCCTTTAAAGTAAGTCCGGCTGCTTTTTGCAAAATACTTTCCTTTATTTTTAGGTTAAATGCTAAATTAAATTTAGTTGTATAAAAAGCTACTTGAGTCGAAATCAAAGTTTGAGTTAAATCAATTAAAACATAAATAATGATTTCAGTTATAATTGTTTTAAAAGATGCTGATGCAATTTGAATTTGATTGATAATGTTTTGCATTATAATTAATGAAGATGCTGGAAAAAGGCTTACAATTATGGTTGACGACAAAAGTATAAATATATATTTTTTATCCACCTTCCACATAAGCCTGATAGCCCTAAATAAATTAGAAAAGATATGAGTGGTTTCCTTTTTAGATTCCATAGGAATATCTCCTAAATAGAATATTTTTAAAATTTTCAATAACTTCTCTTTTATAAATTTTTTAATCTTTTGATATACGCAGATAGTGAATGATGGATTAACGCACAATATTTATGTTCAAGTGTCATATCTCCAGTTAACCGATTGCAATACATATGTGATAAAGACAATATAATATTTTTTTTAGTGTTGGTTAATTGAGCTAGCGGAATGCTATTCATGCACTTAGAAAATTTTAAAAGTGAATTTTCACGTTGATTATAAATTTCTCTTATTTGTTCAAAACGTAAATCTATTTTCTCAATATGATTCGTTAAAACACTCTCTAACATTTGCAAAAAGGCTGTCTTATTTGCATGAAATTCTTCTCGAAAATCATTTCGATTATTGTCAGAATCCAAAATATCAAATAAATCTCCTAGGTTACTTTCTAAGGAATAAAATACTGAAAAGATTCCTATGAAATATGTAATTCCAACATCTTTATCATTATCTAAATCAAATAATTGAAGTGATTTTATAACAAAAACACTATCTTTATAAAAATAATTTTCTGCAAACTCAATAAGTTGAATACCGCCGTAACGATTAGTTTCACGCTTATAAGTGTCAAATACCACTCTGTTAATCATACCTTTTTGACGTAAATCACATATCCATGCATTAATTTTTTTCATACGATTTATCGCGCTAGACTCATTTTCAAAGCAAAAGCGAATCCGTAAATGACTTCCTTCATCTGAATATCTAATAAAAAAATGTTTTTGGAGATAGTTGTTGAACAAGTGGAAGCAAGTATGTCTTTAATATTTCATTTCCACGATCTCCAATTCCAAATAGTTTAAAGTAAATCCATCCTTTTTCACAAAAATCCAGTTGGCGATCTGTATCTATTAACACTAGATTTTCCGGAACTAAATCTGAATGAATTGGACAAACCTTCTCTTGTTCAAAATCTTTAAAAAAGGAAAATGTAAATTCGGAAATATATGAATTTCCTGTTTCATCAAAGATTAAAGAATTGTCCAGCAGACCTGGTTCTATTTCACTTAAGTGAAGCATCTGATCCTTTTTTGAAGCAGAATATAATAGTTCCGCAGACTCAGCGCGTTTTAGGTCAATTATTAATCGGTTATCTCCTTGACATAAATACACAAATTGATCAATTTTATAATCTGTTTTTGCTATACTTAAATCTCGATTAAATGCAGCAAAATTTTTAAAGTCTAATATTTGTGGCCCTAATTTCCATTGTTTTAATTGTAAAATAACTCCTTCTAGTGAGATCCTAGGAACATATACGTATTTATTATTATATAATAAAAAATTTCTGGTCATGGGTTTAGTTTCGTATTCATCACTAATCCTTTTTAATAAATATAAAATTCGATTATTGAGATTTGGATTGAGCATATTATCTTCAATGATTTTACATTTTTTATTTAGTGAGCGAGATTTTACATATAATTTCCGATCTGAAGAAAGTCCAATCAGTAAATCGTCTATTGCAATCCTTTTAGGGGATTGCCCGCCTTCACAAGCCATAGGCAAGTAAAAATCATGGTTAGGATAACAATTTATAATATTACCTAATCTGCCTTTACCAGCTGCCTCTCTTCCCTCAACTATAATATAATGATTAGAAGTTGCAGTAATTTCTTGACGATAACATTGATTATAAGCGTTTATTAATACCGGATCATAAACATTGTGAAATCTTTGAAACATCATTCCTGCCTTTGGCGCCCCTACATTTGGGCCAACAATAAAACGATAAGAAAAATCCGCCTTATCTTTTACAATAAAAAAATTCATATCAAAAGAATATGCTGGATTTTCGCAAGCAAATTTTTTTAATGGTAAAAAATCTTTCTCTGTAAGTTTTACCTCTGGTTCATTATGATTTAACGCCCAGAGTATCTTACGGTCAAAAATTGAACGAATTAATTTCTCATGATTACTTTTTTCATATGTAGGATGAAGACGTTTTAAACCTGCAAATTTATTATCATCAATTATTTCTAAAAGAGGAACTTCTATATTTGTTCCATATTCTTCCATAAAATCCTTTTTAAAATCACTAAATTCAGAATTTTCTTCCGCTGTGGGAGAAATTTGAGTGTAAATATTAATAAACTTTTCTAAATGATTTTTAACTGCATATGAAAGATTATTTTTTTTTAAAATAATTCCTTTATTTACTTCAACATAATTTTTCTCAGAATGAATTTCCCCCATTTTTTGATATAAAGCATTTAACAATTCAGGGTAATCCCTACTTTTTTGATATTCTAAAATTAATTTTTGAATTTCTATAAGAGGAACTAATATAGAAATATCCTTTTTGTTTTGGAGAATTTTAATAATATATCCCAATGCATCATTACAATAAGCTGGAATTCTCAATTCAGTAAATAGAAATTCATTTTCAATTAGAAATAATAAAGTCTGATTTATTAAATCATCAGAAACGTCTGGATACATATTTACAATTGCTTTTTTCAAAGAATAAAACGAAATATATTCTTTAGCTTCTTTTTTGATAAGTTCAACCAAAGGAGTAAATCGAATATTTGTTTCTTCTACAATAGACTTTGTGTCTTCACAACTTGAAAAAATCGGATTTTTTACTCTATCCCCTTTTTGATAGCAACTTTGATTCCATTTCAAATGCAACTGAGAAACAACTTGTAATTGTTTCTCCATGCTACAAATCACATGAGAAATCCAATTTGTATCTGGTTTCACTTCTTTTACATACTCTTGTGAGTTAAAAGCTAATTCTGTTTTTGAGGAAAATTTTCCTAAAGCAACACCAGAAAGGAGCCCAAATGGAGTAGGTCTAGTTGAAGATCTGATAAGATATTTCGTCAATCCTAGTTGAAAATTTTTAATTTTTTTAGATTTAATCGGAGGATGTTTTAAACTTCTATATAATGACTGAGAAGAAATCAATAAACTTTCTTCAAAAAATTTATTTAAGTTTATTTCTTCATAATTTTTAATAAAAGCATCCACATTTTGATTCGATTGATCAAAATCTTTTAAAACTTTAATCGGTAGTGATGGAATTCTTGCCATAAAAATATCGGCACACTGGTAACTCATTTTAAACATCTCCTCAAAATATTTTTAGTATGTCAAAATTACTATGTTCAAAATAGATATACCAAAAATTGAAATTGCTTTAAAAAGAGAAAATGAACCCCAATGCTATAGTTTTGAACTTCTCCAAAAATTAACTGAGAACTATTTTACAGCAATCCAGCGAAATCTATAATTTTATTTATCTAAAAAAGTTCGATTTAAACTTCTTTTCTAACTTTTTTAGCATAAAAATAAAAATCTTAATTTATTTTCTAACAAAGGAATTAAAATTTAATTTTTCCATATTATTGAACAAATACAAGTATATTACGCAATATAAAATTTGTCAAATATTGTACAAAATTTATTCCTATAAAAAAATTTATTATTATATTTTCTAATAAAAATAGCAAATATGACAATGTTTTTAATAGCATAACACATTTTGCATCACAAATATTGCTTTCAAAATTCAATTTGTTTCGTGATAGAAAAGTTAAGTAGGTTCGAATCCAATCTGTTATATATCTCATCATCAAGGCATGTAATAAACACAAAAGTTTTATCTTGATCCCTAATTAAGTCACCGTAAGATGTTCCCTGTAAAATAGCACCAGATTATACAAAGGGGCAGTAAAGGTGGTTATTACATTGGAAATTTACAGAAAAATCCGCAAGATGCATTTGGAAGGAATCAGTCAGCAACAGATTGCCCGTACACTTCACATCTCTAGAAACACGCTCAAGAAATACTGGGATGAAGGCCAAATGTCCGGAATGTGAAAGGCCTATGCACGCTTAACCACAGTTCTGACTGAAGAAGTTATTACTTTTATACACTGCTATTTCGCTGGATGAAGATCCAGAAAGCATCATCACACCGCAAAACGTATTTACGACCCATTGGTTAGAGGGACTCAGCTTTTTGGGTAGTGAGACGACTGTCAGGTCAGTTCAGAAACTCCGTGAAAAGCTCAAAGAATCCTTTGTGCCGCACTTTTCCACTTGGAGTGCGAGGGACAAAGTCACACAGTAATATTTGGATGACGTCAAAACAGTCGTAAATCTGTTCTGTACCAGATACGCTACAGCGGTGCACATGCACTAAATAAGGAATGGTCTAAGATTTTACTGATTAGTAAATTTTATATTAATGTGGATGTATTAATAAGGTAAAAGTACTCTACCTGACCATAAAAATCGGGGGCTGCATCATGTCTACGTTACAAGCCACTCCTGCAAGCTTTACAAGGCGCTCCTATAGCCTCAGAAGTAAGCAAGCGGCCTCCCCGTTTTTACATTATGATATTTGATGGCCTTATACTCAAAATAGTTGTCCCTCACATTTTTATAATTGAATAGACATTTTGATAGATATAGCGATTTAAGCACTACCCTTTCCTTATTGCCTTTTCCGTGTATTAACAGATAGTCGTGTATACCTGTTCATCCGTAAGCGTGATCAAATTTATTTAGCCGTATTCCAGTATCAAAAAACATACACATATCTGCGTGACCTTACGTCTTTCAACTGCGTGGTATGATATTCTTCCTCAAGGGAATTAAGTAAATAACTTATTTGCTTCTGGTAATTGGACGTTGTTTTTGCTGATAAGCGCCGACATTGGCAGTTAAATTTGAATTCTTCCGATAAATCCTTCAGCAACATAAAAAACACCCCTTATTAAAGTACAAAAATACTCTAATAAGGGATGTCGAGTGCTTGTTATATGATAGCGAATTCGATACTCACTTCGGCACTTATAAGCGCTTAATCGTTATCGTAACAAATCCATGTTATTCATAATAGAAGTTTCTTGTCAAAACATCTTTACCAAGTGAATCACTTAAAAAAGTCAATCACAAAGCCATTATTCAGGCATGGTCCACTTTGCTCATATGCTCAATCAGCATAAGAACCTTGTTGCTATAGCCCCATTCAT
>ENA-UOOK01005995-UOOK01005995.1-fermentation-metagenome-genome-assembly--contig:-NODE-5995-length-11872-cov-3.860625_pt1 | contig 11872 bp, 11 predicted proteins | sample MGYA00245777_ERZ724023 | MGnify/ENA primary metagenome ERZ724023 (study PRJEB28704, sample SAMN03018312) | fermentation metagenome | biome: anthropogenic terrestrial biome; feature: soil; material... | reverse complement strand
AAGGAATGTATGATATAGTTGTCTACTATATCATACAAGAAAAAAATGAAAAAGAAAATTTTAGCTTTAGTACTTGTAGTTGCTATGATATTTAGCTTTACAGCATGTAGCAACAATAAAACAGTAGGAAAAGGTGAAGGTGGCGAACGTACATTAGTAATGCGTTTAGGACAATCTTTATCATCTCTTGACTGGGAAAACTCTACACATACTTATGACATGTATGTATGGCATCAAATGTTTGAAGGACTATACGGCATGGACGAAGCAAATAACGGTTATTATGAAGAATTAGCTGATGGCATTACTATTAGTGAAGATGGAACTGTTTATACAGTGCCGTTAAGAGAAGGAGTTACATTCCAAAATGGGGATCCTTTAACAGCACAAGATGTTAAATTCAGCTATGAGCGTGCAATGAAAAACAGCCGTTTTAACTACTTAACATCTCCAATTAAAGAGATTAATGTAATTAATGAAAAAACAGTTGAATTTGTTTTAAAAGCTCCAAACTCTGCAATAGCACATACTTTCTTCTCAATTAAGATATCAAGTGAAAAAGAAGTTACAGCACAAGGTGCAGAATATGGTACAAAGCCACATAAGGCAGGTACAGGTGCATACTATGTTACTGAATATGATGTAGCAAGTGGTGTAAAATTAGAAGGATATGAAGGATACTGGAGAGGAGCTCCTGCTATTAAGAAATTGGCATACAGAGTTATAGCTGATGAAGCTGCTTCTGTTATTGCATATGAAAGTGGCGATGTTGACTATTTAGCAGAAGTATCTTTGGCTGACTGGGATGCAGTTTCTAAAAAAGAAGGCGGACAATCAACAATGCTTAAAGGTAATGATATTACATGGGTAGGTATCAACTACTTATCACCAACAGCTAACGGAGCATTGATGAATGATAAGGTTCGTCAAGCAATCTGCTATGCTATTGATAAGGATGCTATAAATAAATCTTTATATGACGGAATGGGTACTCCTACAAGCGAATATATGCCTCATGAATATGTACCGACTCAGCCTTCAACAGGATTTACAACTTATGAATATAATCCTGAAAAAGCAAAGGAATTGTTGAAAGAAGCGGGATTTGAAAATGGTGTTAATTTAGGAAATATATTAACATATGGTGGACCTGACTCACCAAAAGGTAAGGCTGCTGTTGTTATCCAAGGTAACTTGGCTGCTGTTGGAATAACAGTGGGTGTTGATGTTCGTGAATATGCTGCTGCTGAAGCTGATATGTACGGACAAAATTATGATATAGTAATATTTGGAGATTCTAATAACTATGATTTCAACAATATTCGTCAGCAAGTTCACAGTGAATCAGTTGGTATGTACTTAGTGCGCTATAAGGATGAAAAGTCTCCATTTAATTGGGAACGTTTAGAAGAACTAGTTGACTTAGGTGTATCTACTCCAGTCCTTGAAGAACGTTTAGAATACTACACAGAATTATGGTCAATTGTTATGGATTCTGCTACGATCCAACCTTTATTACATAAACCTGTAGGAATAGTTTGGAGCGGAGATTTGGAAATAGGCAAGCCGGTTCCTAACTTCTACAAAGTACGAACTTTCAGCTGGAAATAAGCTTGTTTAATAAAATCCCTTGCCGGGAATAAGAGCGGGCTGTATTCTCTTTGTTGGATACAGCTTTGCTATAGGCAAAATTTTAATTAAGGAGATAAGTAATGTATCGTTACGTATTACAGCGTTTACTGTTTTTGATTCCAACGATATTGGGTGTTACATTAATTATATTTCTGGTTATGAGCTTAACCCCGAGTACGCCAGGACGTATGATGTTGGGACCATCAGCAACACAAGCTGACGTTGAGCAGCTCAACCATGAGTTAGGATATGATCAGCCGATTCTAAAACGTTATGTCGATTATGTTGTTGATATGGTAGTCAATCAGGACTTTGGAACATCATACTATACAAAACAATCAGTTTTCACTGAAATATGGCCTCGCTACATTGTAACAATTAAATTGGCCACAATAGGAATTATTTTATCTACACTTATCGGAGTACCGCTTGGAATTTTGGCAGCGGTTAAACAATACTCTGCATTGGATAGTATCCCGTCGTTATTAGCTTTTTTTATTGCTGCAGTACCCAGCTTTGTTCTGGGTATGGTGTTAATGTTTATATTCTGTTTAAAATTAAAGTTGTTGCCTACATATGATAATGGAACAATAGCAGCCTTGATAATGCCCGCTATAACAATTGCTATTCCACCGGCTGCGCAGAATTTCCGTTTTACTAAGTCATCCATGCTGGAAGAAATCAGACAGGATTACATTCGTACTGCTCGTGCAAAGGGTGCTACAGAGCGTATGGTAATATGGAAACACGCGCTTCAAAATGCCTTGCTTCCGGTTGTAACAAACATCGGTATGAATTTAGGAGTTTTAATTGCCGGAGCCGTAGTTGCGGAGAAATTATTCTCAATTCAAGGTATCGGAAGCTTAATAGTAGACCGTATAAGCTATAAGGATGAGCCTACGATCATTGCTGGAACTATTCTGATTGCTATAGTATTTACAGTGGTTATGCTTCTTGTGGATATTGCTTATGCTTACATAGATCCTAGAATTAAAGCTAAGTATGAAAGGTTAAAAGGGTGATAAGATGGAAGCAAGTTTAAATACCCAAAAGACTACAGAAGTATATAAGAAGCAAAGCCAATTTAAAGAAATTGTACGCCGTTTTTCTAAGAGCAAAAGTGCTGTCATAGGACTGATTCTCTTTGGAATTGTTGCTGTTGTATTGTTATTGGCTGATGTTATCGTACCTTATGCGGAAGCGACTACTGTACATCCTGAGCTTAAAAATCTTGTTCCAAACAAGGACCATATATTTGGATGTGATTCCTATGGAAGAGATATTTTTGCCAGAATATTGCACGGAGGTAAAACCTCTTTAGGTATCGCATTGTTGGGAACATTGTGTTCCTGTGTTGTTGGATGCTTATTAGGTGCTGTTGCCGGATATTACGGTGGCAAGGTTGATACTGTAATCATGCGTGGATTGGACATTTTCATGTCCGTGCCGGACTTACTGTTTACAATGGCAGTTGTTTACGCTTTAGGTGCAAATTTTATTAATTTATTGATAGCTCTAACATTAGCATTTTTTACGAACTATGTCAGACTTGTTCGTTCGCAGGTGCTCAACTTAGCTGAAAAAGATTATGTTGAGGCTGCCAGAGCCGGAGGAGCAGGTGGATTAAGAATTATATTTACACATATTATTCCTAATGCAATGGGTGTAATTATAGTAAATACTACATTAAATGTAGCCAAAATCATAATTTACGAGTCAACATTAAGCTTCCTTGGCTTAGGAATGCCACCACCGGCACCGGAATGGGGACAAATGCTTTCTGAAGCGCGTGAATATATGCGTTCCGCACCGCATTTATTAGCATTCCCTGCACTGTCTATAGTAATTACAGCATGTGCAATTAACCTGATGGGCGACGGATTGCGTGACGCGCTTGACCCGCACTTAAAATCTTAATGGAAGGAGGTCTGTCATGTTAGAAAAAATACTAAAAATTAAAGATCTCCGAGTTATTTATAAAACCGACTTGGAAACTGTAAATGCAGTAAACGGTATAAATTTGGAGGTTGAAAAGGGTGGAACCTTAGGCCTTGTTGGAGAAACAGGAGCGGGTAAAACCACAACCGCATTGTCTATAATGAGACTTTTGCCAAGCAACACAGGTCGTATATTAAATGGTGAAATAATTTTTGAGGGAGAAGATATATTAAAAATGGAAGAGGATAAGGTGAGACATGTTCGTGGCGATAAAATTGCCATGGTTTTCCAAGATCCTATGACTTCCTTAAACCCTGTTCAGACAATTGGTGCCCAAATTGCCGAGGCTATTAGGCTTCACAATGAAAATATGGATGAAAAAGAGGTACAGGAAAGAGTAGAACATATACTCAGCCTTGTAGGTATTATTCCTCAAAGAAAGCATGACTATCCGCATCAATTCTCAGGCGGAATGAAGCAACGTGTTGTAATTGCCATCGCATTATCATGTGAGCCGGATTTACTTATAGCAGATGAACCTACTACTGCTTTGGATGTAACAATTCAGGCGCAGGTGTTGGCTATGATTCGTGATTTGCGTGATCGTCTTGGAACTTCAATGCTTATGATAACTCATGACTTGGGTATTGTTGCACAAACCTGTGACAATGTTGCGGTTATGTATGCCGGAGAGGTTATAGAATTCGGTACTGTGGAAGATATATTCAAGGGAGAGAAGCATCATCCTTATACAGAGGGATTATTCGGCTCAATACCTAATCTTAAATCAAGAGCTGCAAGATTAAATCCTATACAGGGACTTATGCCTGATCCTACAAAGCTTCCTGAGGGTTGCTACTTTGCACCAAGATGTAAATATTGTACAGAATTATGTAATAAAACAAGGCCGGAAGTAATAGTAAGTGGTACTCATAAAATTGCCTGTCATATGTATAATTCAAAATATGAAAATGAAATGAAACAATCTGTAGCAAAGCATGCGAAAAAAAAGGAGGAGTAGGACATGATTGAAAAAGAAAATAAAGTTTTAATTCAAACAGAGGGCCTTGAAAAAATCTTCTCCTTAAAGGGGGGAGCGAAGCTACATGCTGTAGATGGAATTGACCTTAAAATATTAAAGGGCGAAACTCTTGGAGTCGTAGGTGAATCAGGCTGTGGTAAAAGTACATTGGGCCGTAGTATTTTAAGATTGATTGAACCCACAGGCGGTAAGATTTTTTACGATGGAAAGGATATTACCAAGATTAAGGGTGGTGAAATGCGTGAGCTTAGAAGAAATATACAGATTATATTCCAAGACCCTTATGCCAGCATAGACCCTCGTAAATCTGTAATAGAAGCTATTGCAGAATACATGATTATTCAGAAAACATATAAATCAAAGAAAGAGATATTTAATCGTGCAGCAGAATTAATGGATTTGGTAGGACTTGCAATACGTTATGCTAATTTATATCCTCATGAGCTTGATGGAGGAAGACGCCAGCGTATTGGAATTGCCCGTGCATTATCATTAAATCCAAATTTCATAGTTTGTGATGAACCTGTTTCTGCTCTTGATGTATCAATTCAAGCACAAATTCTTAATCTTTTAATGGATTTACAAGATGCATTAGGACTTACATACATGTTCGTAACACACGACTTGAGTGTTGTAAAGCATATTTCCGACAATATAATGGTTATGTATTTAGGTAAATGTGTGGAATATGCAAGATCTGATGAATTGTTTGAAAATCCGCTGCATCCATATACAAAAGCTTTACTTTCAGCTATACCTAAACTTGATTTGGATGCAAGAAGTAAACAAATTAAACTTATACAAGGCGAAGTTTCCAGTCCTATCAATGTAAAGCTCGGTTGTCGTTTTTCGAAACGCTGCGAGTACTGCGAGGAACGTTGTTCAGAAGAAAATCCGCCTTATATAGAAGTTACACCCGGTCATTTTGTAGCCTGCTTTAAGGTTGATGAGGGTGGCAAGATTCTTTATTAATTATAATTAAACGGAGGATTATTATGATTATTGGAGTTCCAAAGGAAATAAAAAAGAATGAGTATCGCGTAGCCTTGACTCCTTCTGATGCAAGTATGCTTGTAGGTGCAGGTCACCGTGTGATTATTGAATATAATGCAGGAAAAGGAAGCGGTTTCTCCGATGAAATGTATAAAGATGCGGGCTGTGAAATCATGGCACATGAGGAGCTTTACAAGACCTGCGAGATGCTTTACAAAGTAAAAGAAATCGAAGAAAGCGAATATGATTTACTTCGCGAAGGTCAAATTGTATTTACTTATATTCACTCAAATGCACATCCTGATATGACAAAAGAATTGTTAAAGAGAAAAGTTATTAGCATTTGCTACGAGGATATTGATGATGAAAACGGAGATTTCCCTCTATTAAGACCAATGAGCATATTGGCGGGTAAAGGTGGTTTCTTGGCAGCGTTGCATTTCCAACAATCTGTTCATGGAGGTTCAGGATTATTGTTAAGCCGTGTTAACGGATGTCCTACTCCTAAAGTAGCTATAATAGGTTGCGGAAATTCAGGTATAGGTGCTGCAGAGCTTGCAGCAGGCTTTGGCAACAAAGTAACAATGCTTGATATAAGCAAAAAATCCATGGAAAAGGCAGCTTTAAAGCTTCCTGTAAATGTTGAATTTGTAACATCAAATAGACAAAATTTAGTAAATTGTTTAAAAGAATGTGATGTTTTAATTAACTGTATATTGTGGCCTAAAACAAGAAAGGATCATCTTGTTAACAGAGAAGATCTTAAGCTTATGAAGCCGGGTGCTATGATAGTAGATGTTGCCTGTGATGATGCAGGAGCGATAGAAACTTGTCGAAGCACTTCACATACAGATCCTGTTTATGTAGTAGATGGCATAACTCATTACTGTGTTGATAATATTCCATCTGCATTCTCTCAAACTGCATCTGTAATGTTAAGCACAGTAACTTCGCTTTTTGCGCGCAGAATTGCAGATTTAGGACCTGAAAAGGCAATGAGAGCTGATGCTTATTTAAGACGTGGTTTAACTACTTATTATGGAGATCTTTGTTTGTTGGAAACAGCAGAAAAACATAATATGCCTTATACAGATGCCTTAGATGCTTTTGCAAAGAGAGGCAAATAAAATATGAAATATCTGACTGAAGGAATGGAGCCAAAGGAAGCCCTTGAATATTTTGAAAATATCTGCGGAATTCCTCATGGTTCCGGCAATGAAGCTGAATTAGCAAAATACATCATTGACATTGCAAAGAAAAAAGGGTTGGAGACATATAAGGACCGGTATGGAAACGTACTGGTTCGTTTGTCTGCAAGCAAAGGTTGTGAAAATTCTCCATACTTTTTGATGCAAGCACATATGGATATGGTTTGTGTGAAAGAAGATTGGTGCGATATTAATATGGAAAAGGAAGCTGTGAGGCTTGTAAAAGACGGAAATATACTTTATGCTGAGGGAACAAGTCTTGGAGCGGATAATGGTGTTGGTCTGTGCAATATGCTTGCTGTTATGACAGACGAAAGTATAAAGCATCCGCCTATGGAATTTTTATTTACGGTTCGTGAAGAAACAGGACTTGAGGGTATTAAGCTATTTGATACAAGTATACTTAAGTCACGAAGAATGTTGACTATGGATTGCGGTGACCCCGGTGTTTTGATTTTAGGCAGTGCAGGTTCAATGTGCTATGAGCTTGAAATGTGTTTACAACAAGAGGATTTTACAGGAACATGCTATGAATTACAGGTTTCAATGTTACATGGTGGTCATACGGGTTTGGAAATAGGAAGTGGATATGCAAATGCTCTTACTATGATTTCCGATATTTTATCTGAGCTTGAAAGATATTGTGGAGCAAGACTTTGCAGCTTAGAGGTAGGTGGAGGTAGAGGAAGTATTCCTGACAGAGCTTTGGCAAAAATTGCAATTCCAAAGAGCGAAGAATCATCTGCCAAGGAAATTACAGATAAATTGGCAGCAAATTTTCATAGTGAATTTTCAGAAACAGAGCCTCAAATGAAATGGCAATTTGATATTGCAGAGGCACCTCTTAAAATGTTGACAGAAAAATCCTCCTGTGATTTACTAGATTTTGTAATATTCAGTTCATGCGGAGATTTAAAGCGTCATGTAAAAGACCAAAAACAAGTTCTCGGCTCGGCTCTTATTAAGTTCACTAATTTAAAAGATGGAATATTTACCGGACAATATACAATACGCTCTAATACCGATCCATATAAATATCAGTTAGGACGAAAATTCACACGTCTATGTGAAAAGTATAACGTTTCATATAAATTAATAGATGATAATCCGGCATGGCCTGAAAAAACAGGTTCAAAACTTACTGAAATATGTGTTGAAGTACATGAAAAATGTTTTGGAACAAAACCATCTGTTCAATTAGTTCATGGAGGAGAAGAGGCTTCAATTATTTCATATAATATTCCTGAAATGGAGATTGTAGGACATGCACCTTATTCAAGAGGTGCTCATACCACAAAGGAAAAGCTGTATTTATATACTATGATTATATTCTGGGAATTTTTGACAGAACTATTAAATAGACTCAGTGAAGAAAAATAAATTGTCTGTTTCGACTATTTATATGACAAATATTATATAATCCATTCTTTTGATTGTTAAAGCCTTCATTTTCTATCATCCACCTGCCTCGCCCAGCAGTGATCATTTCTTCAAGGTTTTTTGCAGTCAGTTCTATACTGCTAATCCATTGAAATTTAGTGTTTTTTTCTTTTCCACCCTCGATATATTTATACTCATACTCATATACATTCATTGTTTCGGTCTTACCTGCTGTATCTTCTACATGATTGACATAACTGCCTATTCTTTTTTCTTTACAAAGTTTCTCCTTTTTTGTCTGACCTTCACCTAGACAAATCCATTCATATGTTCCTGCTACATTTTTCTGTCGAGTATTTTTGTGTGTAAATATATATTCTCATTTGTGTTCCTTACACAGTTTCATCATTGGCTCTGTAGTATACAACGCATCTCCTTGTATACATATCTGTAGACGTGGGTATTCCTTCTTTAATCTGCCAAGTAGTCGCTTTGCTGCATTCGTCTCACAATCTTGCTTCGATACATCTTCTTTTTCATTTTCAATGGTTACACCAACTAATTTTGCTAAATTTCTTGTTTCATATCGCATTCAATATAGGCAATTTTAATTGGTATGATAAATTCAATGATATTACATTGTTTTGATAAACGGGAATTTGCAGTTTTATTCTTACGGAGTTGCCGGATTTTTAAAAGTTGTTCAATTAGTCAATTCGTATAGATTTTAAAATAAACTCCAATAAGAATAATTGAAAATACACGAATTATGCAATATAATAAATGTAAGGAAACAAAGTTTCAGGGAATGCCATCCGATAAAAAGATGGAGCAGAAGGAATACTTAAAAAGGGTCGAAAATAGATTTTGTCATTGGAGTGATAAAGCTTTCAAAGCGGCATCGTATACCTTTACAGGGTACGATTGAGTTTTTTTATAATGAAAATATTATTAAAGATGTGCCAACATTAGGAAGCGTTGAATTAATGAATGAATTAGCTAAAGATTAGAACTTGGTATACATTTAACAAGACCGGACAAGTATAATGATATAACATAAAAATGGCATTTGGCAAAAATGCGAATACATTTTTAAACATATTGATATTATAAGGATTCTTGCTGAACCATTTGCTAATAATGTGGCTTCCTGCCGTATCCTCGAAAAATCCGGATTTAATTGTGAAGGAGTTTTGTGTAAAAATGCAGTTAAGAATGGTGAAGTAATTGATATGAGAATTTTGAGAGGTGAATTCTTCTGGATAGAAACAGGTATTTATATGGAGTTGGACGGGAATAGATTGATAAATATCGTACTACAACAAGGTACATTCAAGATATTTATAGCGGATACGTCTCAATTATAAATATTGACAGGGTAAGCAAGCGTTTAGCTTTTCCGACTGAATGCGGGGAGATTTGCTTAGGCGATAACGGTTATACATGGCTTACTTTTTACCTGACAGCAGTAATTGGTGTATGTCTTCAATGTATGATGATATGTGCAATATCATAGAGTGGTATTTTGACGTTACTAAAGAAAATGGTATCGATAAACTAGGAAACCCATATCAAGATGATCTGTATTTGGATGTAGTGCTGCTACCAAATGATGATATTGTTAAATTTGATGAAGATGAATTACATGATACTTTTAATAGCGGAAAAATAACCAAGCAAGAGTTTGATATGGCTTATGAAGTTTGTGATAAGCTAATAAGTGAGTTTTTATCCGTAGAAAATAAGGTGAATTCCTTTTGTGAAAGATGCTTTTTATTATTAACTGGGAACCATTAAATTAGCGGCTAATTTGTCGATTTTATGGTAGAGGTAAAGGCTAGATTACAAAAATCTTTTATTCACCACTGTTATCCCATAAAGGTGTCTAATTAGTAACTCTCGCAACTCTTGAACTCTCTATATGTGTGATTTTAAAGTTTTTATGCACTATCGAAATTATCATATTCTTGAAAGAGAAGGTGGTTGATGGTATAATATAAGGGAGAACGTTTTAGCAATAGATAAATTTGTTAATTAAAGCGCTTAGAAGAAAATGAAAGAGGTAACGGTTTGAACGGGAAAAAGTGGGGGTTCCATCGGAGGAAGATAATTCAGGTGATGTAAATGATAAGAAGATATGTAGAACAAATATTTAATATATTTAATTATGTAGATGGTGTGGTTGTAACTGATGAAAATGCAATAATACAGTATTATAAAAATTCCAGACCTGATTTAAATAATCTTCTGGAAAAAGATGTTTTGGGAAAGTATGTATTAGATGTTTATGTAAGCTTGGATGTAGAAAGTAGCAGTATTTTACGCGTGTTAAGAAATGGGAAGCCCATATCTAATGAGCATCAGGTTTTTACTAATTGTAACGGTCAAATTGTATATGCTATCAATACTACATTGCCAATTTTTGATAAGGGCAAATTAGTAGGTGCGGTTGACGTCTCAAGCTATGAGCGTCAAGGAATTGTGCTTTCTATAAAGAATCATAATAAGAAAAAACCGTATACTCTTGATGATATAATAACTGTATCTCCTAATATGTTGTCATTAAAAGATAAAATTTCTAAAATATCAGATACAGATTCTTCTGTAATGATTGTTGGCGAAACAGGAACCGGCAAGGAATTAGTCGCACAATCTCTATACACAAGTAGTAGTAGAAAAAATAAAAAATTTATTTCTCAAAATTGTGCTGCAATACCATCTACATTGTTAGAAAGCATTTTGTTCGGAACTGTTAAGGGGAGTTTCACGGGATCTATGAGCAAACCTGGTCTTTTTGAGATTGCGAATGGAGGAGTCTTATTTTTAGATGAAATTAATTCTATGGAATTAAACATTCAACCCAAAATATTAAAGGCTGTTGAAGAAAAAAGAATCACAAGAGTTGGAGGGGAAGAACAAATAGAAATAGATGTAAAAATAATTTCTGCCTTAAATGAAGACCCTATAAAATGCATAAAGGAAAATAAGTTAAGGGAGGATTTGTTTTATAGATTAGGTGTTGTCCAGCTTCATATACCTCCTCTAAGAGAGCGTATAGATGATTTGAACTATCTAATTAAATATTTTATTAAGGTTTTTAACAATCAAATGAATAAAAGTATAGTCGATATTGATGAAGAAGTTGAGAAGATATTTAAAAGTTACCAATGGCCAGGTAATATTAGAGAACTTAAAAATGTTATTGAAGGTGCATTCAATTTAACTTCTTCAAATTTAATTCAGAAAAAGGATTTACCGGCATACCTTATTGAGCAAGTAAAAGCAAGAAATATATCTCTAAATATTAAAAGCAAAGGTTTTTCTCTACAAGAAATGGTAGAGAAATTCGAATGTGAAATTATTGATGAAACTATTAAAAACTCTTCAAATTATGCAGATGCAGCAAAAAAATTAAAAATATCAAAACAAGCTCTTAATTATAAATTAAATAAGTATTCATTAAACAAGTAAAAAAAAATATATTAGTAAAAAAATCTTTACTAATATATTTAGACAATATAAATGCTTGCATAAGAGTGCAGCTCGTTATTTTCGGGGTAAAGATATTTTTACCTTTATTAAGGTTTATTATATAAAGATGGCTAAAAGTGTTTATAATAGCCATCTTTTTTATTTAGTAGGAAAGTTCTCAAATAAATAAACAAAGAAAAAAGCACAA
>ENA-UOOK01005994-UOOK01005994.1-fermentation-metagenome-genome-assembly--contig:-NODE-5994-length-11873-cov-2.827720_pt1 | contig 11873 bp, 8 predicted proteins | sample MGYA00245777_ERZ724023 | MGnify/ENA primary metagenome ERZ724023 (study PRJEB28704, sample SAMN03018312) | fermentation metagenome | biome: anthropogenic terrestrial biome; feature: soil; material... | reverse complement strand
AGTCCAACATAGCCCGACCCTACAACAACGACATTTTTCGGTTTCTTTTCATGGATGTGAGTAATGATTTTATTCATGTCCTGTATGGTGCGGAAAGTGAAAACATGATCTTTGTCCACTCCTTTTATGGGTGGAATCACCGCTCTTGCACCGGTGGAGATCACCAACTTGTCATACCTATCAAGAAAAAGCTCATTGGTCTCAAGATTTTTAACATGCAAAACATTTTTGACAGGATCAATCGAAAGAACCTCATGCCTGATCAATACATCAACATTGTACCTATCTTTAAAATACTTCGGATCACGAGGTGTTAATGTTTTACGGTCTTGGATATCACCTCCGATATAATAAGGCATACCGCATCCCGAGTAAGATATATCATAATCCTTTTCATAGACGATAATATCGGCTTCCTCATTGTTTCTTCTTGCTTTTGCCGCGGCAGAAGTTCCTGCTGCGACAGCACCGATGATCAATATTCTCATGTTAAACTCCCTTCAAAAGTGGAATCAAAAGAATTACTGAGGGGTATCGAAAATGCCGCACCCTCATTGAAACGATAAATAAAACCATCTTTTCGATTGATTCCGTTTTTGTATCCTCTTATAGGCGTCTCATCAATCATGATTCTGAAACTACCGTTTGCTACCGGCTTAATGTCACGTATCTCAAAACAAGCATTGCCGGGTTGATCCCCGTCTATATAAATATACTTACCTTTGAGAGACTCTACAGTTTCCGGCATAATCTCTTCTTTCATTTTTATATCGATAAAATTCATTGGATTTGATACTCTCTGAAAATCTGTTACTTTCCCTTTGATGCAAGGTGCTTTAGAATTCAAGATCACATGCTGATTCACCTTAATATGCACTGCATTGGACATGAATGCGTGAAGCACCTTGTCTCCTTTAAAACGTACAAATCCTAATCTTCCTTTGAATGCCAATCCGTTGCTTGTTCTTAACTCCATGTTATCATCCGTTGAATGGAAGAGATAATCCGTTGTCCCATCTGTTAATAAAACCTTGACACAAACAGCAACAAACTCGTCTTCCATCCCCAAAAAAGGAACCTTTTCCACAGATTGAATATCACTTTGATCTATATATGGTTCATAAACAGAAACGAAGTTACTTTTCAGATTGCTCCCCTTTCTTTTTCCCAAGTAATAATACAAGTAGGGAGGATTTCCGATCTTATTCACCGGGGGTTCCCCTTTAGCAATAACCGTTCTGTGTGTTTCAGTTAAAAAGATCGCTTTAAGATAGGGTTGCCCTTTCAAACCTACTCTTTGAGACCATGTATCTGTTAACCGATAAGTCAACTCGGTGTGGTCAACGGTGTTTTCAGACTTTTGAACATCATACAGATAATGATATCCGTTTCCTCTGCCTAATGCATAGTCAAACATCACCGACTTTCGTTCCTTACGTTCACCGAATGCAACATCTTCTCCTTGTAATGTTCCCTTGCTCTGTGATACTAAGTCCACCCCATTAATATCTACTGTTCCTTCCCCACCATGAAAAGATATCTCATGTGTATCTCCTCCCGAAACCCTGAACAAATCGACAAAATAGGCTTTGCCGGAGGAAGTTTCGATCATACAAACAGCACGATGATATACATCGGTTTGATCATAAACAGACGGGTCATCCACCTCGATGTATTTCACAATTTCGTCATCCTCAAACCCTAACGGGTTTCCTGCACATTCCGTTTGATTCTGAGCCGATTCATTCACCGTGACTGTATTATGGCTGATGGTATGAGAGGTCCATTCATACCGTTTCGGAAATTGTTCGGCATGCTCCGGATATCCTAGATCCGGTGTGCAGTTGAGCTTGTTTGCAATAATCTCAAAATTCATTTTATCCATATGCCCATGGCCTTTTGTCCTTCCATAATACATATGAATATTACACCCGGCAGGAACACTTTGTCTTAGGAATGCATCTCCGTAATCAGTCTGGTTATGAGATTTATCATTTAAAAGTTCTTCATAATATACTCTCTGTAAAAGGTCAGCCGTCCCTTGAGGATCCTCCAATTCCAAAAATCCAAATTGCCCTGATTTTGATTCAGGATAACAAATGTTGTAGTATTTCAGGATGCTTTTATCTCCCGTGGCTTTATATCCATTTAGCAATATCTTTTGTGCAAAGCCTTCTGTGAATACTTTCATGGGGTTACCGGTCTTTCCGGTGTCTCCATTTTTGGGTATATAGTCTTGATCCATGATAATGGCGGGATAGCTCCGATACATTTTCTTCATTTTAGGATGTTCATTCAGATCATATTCCGACCCTTCCATACCGGGATATTTCGATAGAATATCAGCGATTCTAGAAAGCTCCACCAACCAAATCCGGTTGTAGGTCGGAGAGCATTCATTACCAAAGCCATCTCCATTAACTTTATTATGCAAAATACTAAACAGATTTCCACCGGTTTTATGCTCAATCCGTACTCGAACCGGATCCCGGGTTACAACCAATTCTCCGTCGGCAAACAACCAATCCAGCCACTTTTTTGACTCTTCACATTCACCCATACAGACAGCGGCAATAGCCAGTGCGCTTTGATACATACCTTCATTTCCACCGATACTACCATTTTGAACACCGATGAATACTTGCCTTAAAAATCCATCCACAATGGTGTCTTCAATTTCCTGTGTGCTTACCAGGGCAAATTCTTTAAAGAAGCTTTCAACCGCTTCCTTATGGGTTCTCAAGACAGGCATCACTGCATCGGCTGCCATACATAGATTTCTGGCTAGAATGGATTCGCATATTCTTCCCGTGGCCTTCCCTTGGAGTGAAAATCCGTCTGTGTTTCGATAAGGTCTTCCGGGCAAGCGCATGTATACATTCAAGTCCATTTCCGGATAGATCAAAGCTACTTTGTAAAGCAGCAACAAACAATATTGGGCATAGATGATATCACCGGCATACACATAAGCTTCGGACAATTTTTTCGCTCCGCTTAAGATCAGGCCTCCGTCAATTCCGTCATCATCCCAGTTCGCCCACAATCCGTAATGGTTATAGTAGGCAATGAAGGACCAGCGATTGCCGGTTTCGTCCACATAACCATATCCGTCATCCACAAAATAGTTCGGATCCTTATCCGGATACATGGTATTGACCAAGTAAGCCGGATCAGCTAAATTCCTTTGAAAAATTCCCCTTTGATCCAAACCGCTCTGATAATAGCTTTTGAAGTCATTCGAAGGAAATATGTTATTACAATTTTTACATTGTACTTTCCATTGGTTTCCGACAATATGATTGATCCAGCCCCTATTGCTGTGTTTTAAAAAGTTTTCATCTCCACAAACCGGGCATCCGCTGTTGATATGTCCCGGTGTGGCAGATCTTGCCAAATCATTCGGTGTCGGCAATGTCCACCAATAAGACTTTCCGTAGCCAACAAGAATATTAGCCTTGTCAATCGCTTCCTTTGCAATGGCTTTGCCCCAATCATATCTTTCGATATTGTTTCTGATGCATCCCACTGTCTTCGGGTTAAAATAGTTGCCCCTTACCATAAAAAACACCTCACTTCCAGTGTGTGAACCATACATGGCCATAAATTTATTATACATGGAACAATTATGTTTGTCATTGATTAGCTATGTTTTGGAGAATAGACAATCTGTCAAGTACACCCTTGCCAAAAAGTATCTTTTCGTTGGCACTATATACCAAATAGGTTATACTAATCATTAAGAGGAGTTGATTTAAATGGCACAAATCACGTTTAATGTTCAGATAGATGAAAATCTTAAAAGACAGTTCGAAGCTGTTTGCGCTAACATCGGAATAAATCCTTCAGATGTAATCAATGCTTTTGCAAGAGCAGTTGTTCGTGAGGGAAAAATCCCATTTGAAATCGCAGCTTTGGAGAAGGAGTTATCAAGAGAAGCCGACGAGAGCTTGTAGAAAGAAATCAAGATAACTACTTCTGCATTGCTATGATATTGCTGTTTCGGACAGTTGGTACTTTTCTGCTTGTGCTAGATACATTGCTGCATACTTGCCGTCTAAGTCCATCAATTCTTCATGGGAACCTTCTTCTATGACAATTCCGGAGTCGAACATATAGATTTTATCGACAAACCGTGTCGTGGATAATCTGTGGGAAATAAATATGACCGTTTTATCTACAGCATGCTCAAAGATATTTTTATTCACTTCATATTCTGCAATGGGGTCTAGAGCGCTCGAAGGCTCATCCATAATAATCAAAGGAGCCTTGGAATAAAATATTCTTGCCATAGCAAGCTTTTGTGATTCTCCTCCGGATAACACCGTACCTTCAACATCAAACTCCTTGTAAATCTGATTTTCAATACGATTGGGCAAATGCTCAATCCTTTTTCTTAATCCGCTGTTTTGGAGGCTTTCATATACCGCTTCATCCTTCGCATCCACATAGCCCATCACCACGTTTTCTTTCACCGTGGCCGCAAACATCTGATAATCTTGGAATATGACGGCAAACTGTTGCCTGTAGTTTTCAGTGTTGTATTCCGCTATATCGATTCCGTTATACAAAATGCTTCCGGAATCCGGTCTATACAGGTTCAGAATCAACTTGATCAATGTGGATTTCCCCGCTCCGTTATACCCTACAATGGCAATCTTCTCACCTGCTTCTATTTCGATATTGATATCATGGAGAACAAATTCACTCTCCGGGGCATATCGAAAGCACAAATGTTTAATATTCAACTTTCCGGGTTTGTCAGGCAAAGCAAAACTACTGTTTCGGTTCTCAATTTCACTTTCATTCTCGATAAACGCTTTAAAGTTTTGACTGTATAGACCCATGGTATGTATTTTTGCAAAAGTCTGGTTCAAGGTCAGCAAGTTTCTTCTTACACTGTTGGATGCATTGGTCATGGATGCCATATCACCGATGGAGATGGTCTTGGCTACCAACACTCCCCATGCCAAATAAATCGGTGTACAAAAGAACGAGAAGAATGTATAAGAGAAGATCCAGTAAAGCAGGTATAAAGATGCCAGCTTAAATCCATATTGATCCGCCAAATCCCGAAGCTCTTTTATGGTGCTTTCGAATTGTGACTTAAGGGGTGCGGACACATTGGTCATTTTCAGCTCTTTGGCATACTCGGCCTGATAAAACACTCTTTTCGAGTACATGCCTTTTCTGTTGACAACGGATTTTTCCATATCATATTTGTACAGTATTTTATTAATAACCACTTGAATAACAATGGATATGATAAAAGACAAAAGAGGAAACAGTGCAATGACAGGGTCAACGGAAATAATGATTCCACCTATTAACAACATACTGATTATATTGGATAACGCCGTTGCAGTGGTTTCCATACATTGCATAACATTCGTATCAGCCTGCTCACCGGCTTTCACATATTCGTTATAAAATTCGGGATTGTCATAGTAGATCAAATCGGTCTCTAGTGCCTTACCAAACAAAACCCTTTGTAATTTCCCTCTTACTTCATTGGATTTCACGGTATTATACATATAATGCCCATTGTTCAACAACATAAGTACAATATAGACAATTGCTTGGATGATGAAAAAGGTAAGAATTTGCCTGAACTCTTTCTTTGCAGAAACCATATCAATAATGATCTTCACAAAATAGACATTGATCACCGAATATGCACAGGAGAAGAATATCTTACTGATCATGGTAACCGTCAAATAGGATGGCGATAGGCGGTACATGAATTTTAATATATATATATTATTTTTTATAGCAGTCCCGATGGACAGCTTCTTCTTATTCTTTTCTTTATCAGTCACAACATCTTCCCCCTTAGTCATCTATAATTCTCTGCTTGTTTTAAGTACATTTCACAATATTTTCCACCCTGAGCCATCAGCGTTTCATGGTCTCCTTGTTCGATGATTTCCCCTTCTTCCAACACAAATATTTTATCCGCACTTTGTGTGGAAGCTAAACGGTGGGATATCAATATCACTGTCTTTCCATCCGAAACATCCATCATCCGATCATACATTTCCCTTTCAGCGATGGGGTCCAATGCACTTGAAGGCTCATCCAAAATAACAATTTGGCTTTCTCTTGCATAAACTCTGGATAAAGCAAGCTTTTGCTGTTGACCACCTGAAAACACAATACCGGTTTCATCAAACTCCTTGGTCACTTGAGTATCCACACCTTTTTGAGCATTTGTCAAAAGACTTTTGGCATCTGCTTGTGAGAGGGCTTTTTGGACGCTCCTTCTATCGTCATCGTTTTCTACTTTATCCATAAGAACATTTTCCGCTACAGTCAAAGCAAATATTTTAAAGTCTTGGAACACCGTTGCAAACATTTTTGTATAGTCCTTGTTAAACTTGTTGATATCAATACCATTGAGTTTTATAGCTCCTGAAGATGCTTGATAAAGCCTGGTGATCAATTTGATCAAAGTGGTCTTCCCTGCCCCGTTATGGCCTACCAAGGCAATCTTTTCTCCTCGATTGATAACAATATTGATATTCTGTAAAACAGGCTTGTCGGCGTCATTATATGAGAAAGAGACATCTTTTATTTCCAATCGTCCGAATGAAGAGATCGGAATACATTCAGGCGAATCATACTTGATTTCCGGCTCGTATTCCAAGAAACTTCTAATGTTTTCAATGTATAAGCTTTGCTTATTGAAATTCATGAGATTGTTAAAAAAGCTGTAGATGTCATATGTAAGGGAATTCACCGCACTAAGTAATGCCACATAATCCCCTAATGCAATGAGGCCTAGTACCGTGATTTTATAAGTGATATACAGTGCGGCACCTGTGTGTACTATAATAAATTCATCGATCAAACTGATACCAATAATTTTCTTTAAATACTTCTTTGTTATGGATATGATTTTTTGAAAACTTTCTTGGTGATGATCCAACAGAACACTCTTTATATTCGTAATCTTCAGCTCTTTTGCATACTTATTCTCATAAAAGACCCTTTTGACGTATTCGGTCCTTCTGTTATGGTATGTAGACTCCATATCCATATCATAATATAGCTTGTTTCTTTTTTTCCCTAAGTAAAACATATTGAACAAGGGAATGATTGAAAAGACGATCACATATGGATCAATGGAAACAATAATTAACAATGTGGAAATAGCAGCAGCTATATTCCCGAGTATATTAGAAATGTTTCTAATCACGTCATTGGTTCTAGTTTTGGTCTCTTCCAAAGCACGGGTGTACGAATCATAAAAGTCCGGCTCGTCGTATTTTTTCAATTCTACTTCCGCTGCTTTATCAATCACCATTCCATATATATGACCGAATATTTTAGGTTCGGTCTTATAGACGTAATAGTAATTGTGCACTGCAGAAATAATATGTAATGTAATGTGTCCTAGACTGCCTAACGTCACCATGACAACCACATTCTTAAAAGGAAGGTTCTTTTCTACGATTGTGTAAATATACTTGATCATATATATGAAAAAGAATACATTGAACACTCTTGCAAAAATAGCAATTCCAATCTCGATAAAAATATGAAAGGGATTTGCTTGAAAGACCAGTTTTAAAATGTAAAGGATATTGCTGAGGCTGCTCTTACGATTTGACATGGCGTACCTTCCTTATTTAATTTAGGACATGATAAACTTTACCCACATTTCCAATTATATCATACAGAAAAATATAATGTATCTTTATAACAAATATTTCTTTACAGATTTCATACAACTGAATCTCCTAATCATCTTGCCATAGTCAATTGATTACCCACATGATATAATATAAATCATCAGATAAATTGGAGAATTGACTCATGCATAGAATGGACCAAACGGAAAATGTTATAGAGCAATATAAGGACGATAAAAACCTGTCTATTAGAAGCCAATTACATGCCAAGTACAGCACCAACAAACAAGGCTTCCATCCATGGCTTTTTGAGAAATACCGGTTTTCACCCGGTGATCGAATTTTAGAATTAGGATGCGGCAACAGTGCACAATGGAATAATCGAATTTCTCAGCTACCAAAAGATTGTATACTAGTTTTATCGGATTTTTCGGATGGGATGGTAAAAATCGTTTGGGATAAGTACTCAAGTCATAAAAGCATATTAGCTCAAAAGATCGATATTCAAAATATACCTTATCCAAATGAGTGCTTCGATGTTATCATTGCCAACCATATGCTATACCATGTTCCTGATATAACAAAAGCCCTTTCCGAAATTCAAAGAGTTTTAAAAAGCGGTGGAACATTTTATGCTGCAACCAATGGAAACGGTGGTATGCGCACTTTTCTCCGAAAGGCATTTCAAAAGATTCATCCCGAATCCGATGCATTTACAAAGGATTTGTCTTTTCATCTTCAAAACGGCGAAAGCATATTAAGCCGATACTTTGACAATGTACAAAAGGTTGATTTCGAAGATTCGTTCTCAATCACAAACACACATGATTTAATGGATTGGCTTAAATCCACCGTTACAATGGCAAGTTATTCCGAAGAAGACCTAAGCGGCTTATACGAATATTTCGAAGGTATAAGGCAAAAGGATGGTACAATAAACATCCCCAAAGAAACCGGCATGTTTATTGCCACAAAAACTTAGGTTAAACACAAAAAGACCACATTCCAGTCATTTGATGTGGCCTTTCTTTTACACCTATAAGGAACAATATTTACCGGTCCGTCACAAAAAACATGGGATAAGGACATTGTACCTCATTGTCATACCCTCCGTCATGGACTAAATTTTTTGACATTGCTGTCCTGATCAATATAAAGATCATTGCGCTATAAGACCAAGCATATTGTTTTTGAACAGGTACACTTGTTAAATGCTTTGGAATTCCTATTTTTTTGTCCTTGAAAAATTCTCTTAAAATATCCATAACATCAACTATCATGTTGCTTTTTGCGTCTTTTAGTATCTCATAAAATTCTTGTTTTTCTTCCATTGTGAAAACCGGAATATCTAAACTGATTTTCCCCTTGTCATTTCTTAGAATCTTGCATTCACACAGATACGGGATACTTTTTAAACTTTCTGTGTCAAATCCTGTTTCTTCGGGATTGATTTCGTCATGGATTACATGAAGCAATTTTACCAGTTCATCATCAAAAATACCGTTTTCACCTCTATAATAGATTCTGATTGGAAAACCGTCAGGATCATATACATGCATACCGATCTGCTTTGCTCCAAGGTAATTTTTCATGTATGTCCATCTCTCTCCGGAATAGCTGTGTTTTAGAAGATCCATGTGTTTGCTCATATCAAAATTCTGGGGTGTTACATGTCCAAACGCAATCCATTTCCCGCCGTTGGGGCGTTCCGGGAAAGTCTGCTTTGCATCATAAATCTTTGAGAACGCTTCATACAAACCACGGTCATAGATGTAAAATAAAGAATACAATTCAAGGGCATTTCTTTGGTTTTGGTTAAATCGCTGATAACAATCCATTTGACGTATCCTATCAATACCTGATTGTGTTTTATCCCAGAAGCGTTCAAAGTGTTCTCCAATGAATTCTTTTTGTGCCGGTATGTACTGTTCCATATCCTTGACGGATAACAACATAAAGTCAGTATACACCTTGGTTCCGGCTTGCTTCATCAATTCACCTTCAACCAGCTTTTTAATGATAGGTTCAATATATGCCATAGGAATACCAATGGCTTTTGCCAACTCCTGTGGTGTCACCGGTTCATTGTATGCCAGATAGAGTAAGTTTTGTGCAATCAAATCACCTTCCACCAGGGATCTTGGTTCCCCTTTCAGACTTGAGTTCCCGCTGTTTGATACACTCATATTAATCGGTTCATAACTTTGCTTTGTGTAGCTTTCCATACATTCAAATCCTTTCTTTAATTGAGTTCTACCTCCGGATAATCTGCTTTTTACAGTTCCTTGCGGTATGTTCAAAGATTCGGATATATACTTCACACTTTCACCTTTTAGATAATACCGAATGATCACATTTCGATAGGTATCAGTCAGGTATGCAATCTGCTTTCGAATCTCTTGGGCTTGCTCCTTATACAAAAGATCCTCTTCAAGGTCAGAATCATCAGCCATTTCACCGGGTACATCCTGATAAACAACAGGCTTGTTGTACTTTTGACGTAACCGATCATGAAATCGACGGTTCAATACGATGACAAGATAGGAGCGAATGTCCTCGATCCGATTGTCGGATGCCATATACTTTAACGCCGATAAAAGGGTATCCTGACATAAGTCCCGAGCCTCATCGGTGTTGCCGCATTTAAGCAGAGCCATTTGCATAAGGAAGTCGATATGATCTATAAGTTTGTGTTGCATAATCCGGTTCCTCTTTGAACATATTTGAAAAGCTTTTCACTTATAAAGTCGCTGATGAACATTTTTGGTTCGAAAGAATTCAAAATAAGTTAATCTTTTTTTTGAAATAATAAAACTCTTAACCGGTTACAGCCAAGAGTTTAACGCTATAATATATCATTATCTTCTTTTATTTGACTTCTTCAACCAATGCACTTAAGAGCTTTTTGATTAGCTTTTTTGTGGTTTCGTCTGTCAAATTACCGTTTTCGTCGAACTTTGTATGAGCGGCTGTAATGAAGACTTCCGGCCTGTTTAATGGAAGAAGATTCAAGCAAACGCATACCTGCCTTAAATGATACTGCACCCTGGCCCCACCTAGCGCACTCATGGATGCACTCATGATGGCAAGAGGTTTCCCGTACAAAGGCAAGTCCTCTCCTCTGGACACCCAATCCAAGGCATTTTTCAAAACAGGTGGGATGGAATAATTATATTCCGGTGTGGATATGAGCAATGCATCCGCTTTATTAAGTTCTTCTTTTAATTTCACAACCGGCTCCGGCAACCCTTCTTTTTCAACATCCTCATTGAAAAAGGGTATGTCCGAAAGGTCGATGAGTTCCAATACCGTATTCTCCGGAAGCAACTTTTTGGCAGCTCTCAACGACGCTTTATTGTATGAGTCACGTCTTAAACTTCCTGTAAGCCCAACGATTCTGATTTGTTTTTCTGCCATATATTTTTCTCCTTATAAATCTCCTGCGTCATGTGTTTTGATAAAAGTTTTATTGTTCAATTCTTTAAAAGCCAAATCCAGTTCTTTGTTTGTGTTCATTACAATGGGACCACCCCAAGCAATGGGTTCTTTTAAAGGCTTGGCCGACAATAGGATAATTTGTTCCAGGACCTTTACGGTAGTTTACCGTCGATCCTGTGATGATAACCAAATATGGAAATTTGGTATCTGGAACAGAAGGTTTAACCGGCTGTGCAGGTTCGGGTTTTGAGGGAGATACGATAGTTCCGCCACTGCCAAGTTTACCGTAAATATAATCTCCCGGGCAAGCTTTGTTTGCAAACCAGCGGTGAACCGGCATGTTCTGCTTGTTTTCTCCTTTCCCATTTGACAATTCATCCCGCGTTACTTCACAAGCATCACAGATCTGATCGTCATCTGCATCATTATCGAGTGGACCACCACAAATAAGACATTTTTCTTCGTTCATACATTCTTACCCCCTTGAATTAATTTGTTTCCGTCGAGCTTCGTTAAGTTGGGTATTCCTCGTCATTAGAGCATGTTTACCCATCTTCTTCGGAGGAGTATTCTTAATAGAGCAGACGCGAATAAGTGTTAATAATCTATTTAAATGCCACTTTTGACACTCAAATGGAATCTGTTGAGCAATCATCCAGTAATAGATAAGCTCGCTAGTAATAATTTCCTTAGATGAACCAGATATCTGGTCTTTTCGAAATGTCGTAGCAGTCATCTCTGCAGCAATATACTCTGAGATTTGATCGATCGCCGTATCTGTTAAGTACAGATAAATCTCACTTT
>ENA-UOOK01005993-UOOK01005993.1-fermentation-metagenome-genome-assembly--contig:-NODE-5993-length-11876-cov-28.590559_pt1 | contig 11876 bp, 7 predicted proteins | sample MGYA00245777_ERZ724023 | MGnify/ENA primary metagenome ERZ724023 (study PRJEB28704, sample SAMN03018312) | fermentation metagenome | biome: anthropogenic terrestrial biome; feature: soil; material... | reverse complement strand
TGATCTTAGGCAGTGGCTTCGAAGCATATTCTTCAAATATCTCAAGCTGGTCTTTGACGTCAAACGTTGCATCGACCCGCGAGACCTTATCACTGCCAAACAGCGTATCTGCCCTTTCCCATACGGGAATTAGCCGTACACTACCTTTATCGATGTCTATTATCCGTTTGTCCCATTTATTCAGGTCTATCCCCAGGGGTTGCGCAAAGCGCCTGGCAACATCATAGACCAGAGAAAATCCAGCTTTTGCTTTCCCTTTCTTGGGAGCGTCCTCATCATCTTCTGATTCGTCATCCACCTCTTCGTTTGAAGCTGTTGATGATGTATCGGTGGATTGAAGAGTCCAGAGGAATAGGGCTGTAAGCCGGGCATCCTCTTCCAAAGCTCCAGAAGCGCCATTTCTGGCCATGGATTCTGCTGATCCCAGCACTTGCTCCAGAGCTATCCTGCCTACAACTTCCCATACCTTTTCCAAATATGTTCCTATGCTTATCTCTTTGCCCTCTGCAGTCTCCACCTTGCGGTAACGGCTGAAAATCTCCAGGGCTGGCCCTATGCAGGAAAACACCAGATCGGCTCCGCGTACTCCCTCTGCTTCTAATCGGTCGATCCATTTGCCTACCTTTTTGGGCAGCTCATGCAAAACATTAGACCAATCTCCGATACCAGCATTTTCCGGGCGAGGACGGCAAACAAGGTGGATGCTAGTGGTGTCAACGGAATTTTAATATGCACCAGTTTTGGCACTTTAAAGTGCACCACTTTCCATCTCAGTTGAAGTTCTCCGACGGCGCTTTGGAGCGTAGCGGAAAAGCGCCGTCGGAGAACTTTTCGCTCGCTTTGAGGGTATCCAATTTATCTTTTAGACGATAGCTGTCGCCATTCATGATTACTATCTCGCTGTGGTGCATCAATCTATCCAATATCGCCATTGCTACTGACTCATCGCCAAAGTAGCTTCCCCATTGTGCCGGCATCTTATTCGAGGTGATAAGCACGGATCGATATTCATAACATTCGTTTATAAACTGAAAAAACAAATGCGTATACCGTGGATCTATTGGCAGATAACCGATTTCATCAAGTACGATCAGATCGTTCCTAAGCAACTCTTTGAGCCATTCCTTGGAGCTGGAACTTGCCTCTTTGAGGATCATTTCTTCCACAAAATCACACATACTGAAGTAACGTACTTTATAGCCCTTTTGCAGCGCTTCCCGGCTTAGTCCTATTGCCAGATGTGTTTTACCTACTCCCGAAGGGCCCAGAAACAGCTTGTTCTCCCGATTATCAAGCCAGCTAAAATCCAGCCATCCATTTACCTGACGCTTGCTAATGGAAGTCTGGAACTTGAAATCAAAGCCCTCCAGGAGCTTTTCCAATGGTAAACCGGCTCTGCGAAACTGAATCCTGATCCGGTTTAGTCTCCTATTATGCAATTCAGCCTCTACCAAACGATTAAGGCAATCAAGGTAAGACACATCGTTTTCCTTACTGGTCTGGATGACTTCCTCCAAAGCGTTTGCCATATGATAGCACTTCAAGCTGCGTAATCCTTGTTGCAATTGACTAATCATGGTTTAACCCTCCAGCGATATAATCGTAGTAACTCATGTCCCGGAACTTATTCTTCTCCCTGATACAGCCGGAAGAAAGTGGAATTGCATACTTGGCCTTGATCTGTTCTTCATGACTACGCCTAAGCTCCAGTAAACGCTTAATCCTCTTACAACTAAGTACAGGAAGAGATGATATATTAGCAAACTCTGCCTGCCAGATAGTGGGTTCATATTTACCCAGTAAACTACGCATCCCACGATATTGGGCACGAGGCTGTTTGGGATAGTCTTCTCCAATACGCTTAATAATCGGAACAAACTGCTCCAGCTGCCGGTTTGTAAACATCTCGATACTTAGCGCCAACTCATCAGCAATACTGCGCTTGTAGTCAACATAGTGGTTCTCATTTTTGTTGATGCGACCTCGCCATTCATCGGTATTCCACTCTGCAAGCAATTCATCGCTTTGCTGATCATAGACTTTCAGAATTGCACCTATGGCTCGGACCAGTACTTGCTGTTGCTGATATTGGTGGGGAACTGAATAGCTGCGTCCTTGATAGCTGATCAAGCCTGTCTTGTCTACCTTGCGAATCTGAGAGGGATATAAGTCCTGTCCCAATGCCTTCAGGACAGTTTGCTCTTCCCCCATCAGCGCTACCGGTTGTTGAAGGGTTGTCTGGTGCTCGCGAACGTTGGCAACCGTAGTTAGCCAGTCTTCACTTGCCCGGCGTAAATCATCAATCCCTTTAAACTCCCGGCCATGCAAGAAGCTCTCCTTTATGTAGTCTATGCTCTTCTCTACCATTCCCTTACTCTGGGGATCGTAACCTTCACACACTTCCGCACGAAATCCCAGACTTAAGAACAATCTCTGAAACCTCTCATTGTAAAGCACTTCCCGGTATTCCTCTGATATCGCCACAAGCTTAGTCTGATCATAGATCCCCGCTTGAGGTATTCCATTAAAATACTGAAAGGCAGCAAGATGTGCTGCTATAAACAAATCCGTGTTGTATGCCCTTGTGGAATAATGAATGTACATCATCCGCGAATAACACAACACAAAGCTGATAAAGTATACCTTCATGCGGTTCTGATCCGATAATACTACGCTCTTCTCTCCAAGATCAACCTGCATATACTCTCCTGGAGTCCATGAGACGACTGGCTCAAAATATCGTTGCCTTTCAGGTGGCAATACCATCGACGACCTTAACCTCCTTATGTACTTTCTGAAGCTACGCTCTCCTAAGCTAATCTCAGGATAGCTATCCTTAACTTGATGATATAGGTTGCTAGACCTGATGTCAGGATATGATCTCAGCTTAGCCTCAATAAATGACCTCGCGATATCAAAGCCACTTCGGCGCTGAACTCCTTGCTTAAAATACTCACATGCCTCGTCTATGTCTAGCTGAGACAACTTCTTAACCGTTCTGCGATTGATCCCCAGTTCCCGAGATATCTGACGGTGACTCTTGGACTCGGACAGCAGAGACTGAAATCGGTTATACATGTTCACTCCTTTCACTCGTACCTCCTGATCATTCCATCAAGAGGCAGTTTAGTTAATCCTCAGAGTGGTGCAATCTATAGTTCCGTTTCTGGTGCACTTTTAAATTCCGGCGACAAGTGGCTAGGGCAGCTGATTCACGCGCTCTTAGCCTAGTGCCCATTTCTGTTGCAATTGGCCACGAAGAAGTGATGCTCCACCCCCCAGTAATAATGCCGTTTAGTAAGGCTTCCCATCCCTCTGTTGTTTTGTGGGCAAATACAACAGAAGCTATTCCATCGTTTCGAGTAACACGGAACCCTTCTCGAAACACATCCCCCATGCTACCTTCGAAGAATTGCTTATCTTTCCTTTGATTCTTATACATGCGTGTATCGTCTTGTACAATCTCATTTGCTTTCGGCGACAGGTCGCCATTGCCATATAAATCTTTATCTTTCCAACTTCCGGCTCTTTTCAACCACACATAAAAAAAATCAGATAGATCTGAATATGGTATCGCATCGTAATAAGGAGGGTCGGTAAACCAGACATCACACACTTCGCTTGATAAAGGGGAAACCCGTGCATCTGATTCTACAACGGTACCATATTTAGTGATTGCTGATAATGATGATAACCCCAACAAACTTCGTGTTGATATGCTCTTCCATGATGCAGAAGCATCTGAAATTGATACTGCCTCTGCAAAGTCCCAAACCATAGATATTGCTTGGCGAGAAAACAGATGGTCTATGCTTTGAGAACTCGCTCTCCAAGTACATAAAGCATTTTCCAGATCGGTCAGCTTACTAAGGGCCAATGATAAAAGAACTGAATCTTGCGACTCTTCCTTTATTAAATTCACAATTTTAAGAAGCCCAAGAATCTGTCTTTTACTGAATAAATCAAGAAATTTAAGCATGCCATAATTCTGAATTGAGAACGCCCTTCCAGCTCCTGAGCCTCCACCAGCGGGAGTTGGTTCATCGGGAAATGGGCACCGGCCTTGTTTCCCACTTGAATCCCATTCTATCAGGATTCTTTTAAATTCTTGAGTCGCACGTAATATTGGAAAATAGTCTTTATCGTTTGCGAGACGGTAGACTCGCCCTTGGGTATCTTCCCTTGTGAGCACCACAGCAAGCATTCTTGCCCCACCGATTCTGTTACCATCATGATCAAAGATTACATCGGCACCACCATTTTGACTAGCTAACTGGGAGCGTACCCGATTTGGAGGAAGAACGGATCCACAACAAAGGCAGGTGGCTTTGGCTCTGGTCACTGTAGGACCATGGACTTCGTTTTCTTTAATTGGCTCAAAGATATCTAACTTGATAAACGGTGAGCCACTGGCGTTTTTGTTGATGACAGGCTTCAAGGCTATATTCTGCCCTGCTTTTTTTCGTAGCCAAAAGCTGCGCATCAGCGGGATTTCTGCTCCGCAATCAGGAGATTCGCAACGAACTGTTCTTGCCCAAGTATAGGCAATAGGCTTTAACTCATCTGGATCATCGGGATAGTACTCTTTAAGCTCTTCTTTTGCCTTGCTTAGGATTCTATTTCCCGCTTTGTTAAGTTCTTCTATAAGGGCTGAACCGTTTCTAGGCATGTCCTCAAGCATAACTTTGAGGATAAGGCAGGCAACCGGATTCAGATCACTGGCAAAGGCATCGCAGCCTATTCGGAGCGCTTCCAAAGGGATGCTGCCGCCTCCAGCAAAGGGATCAACCACCAACGGCGTTTCTTCCGGATGGGCAGATCTGATCAAAGCCCTGCTCAGTTCCAGGTACTCCTTTCTATTAGCATTATCCCAACTGGCAAAATCAGCAATGAAATGCAGCAATTTACGTTGCAGGTCATAATCAGTGGCGCCTATGCTTCCGCACAAATAAGGAAGTAATTCTCTGGCTTTTTCTTTGAAATCTCCAGGGCAGTAGGGATCACATGGATCTGGAAGTAGAAGAGCCATCAGCATCGCTCGACTGGAAGCTAAGGGTCGGCGAGCCCACCACATGTGAATGTTGCTTGGATGCCCTTGCCGAATTGATTTTTCTCTTATAGCATGTTTGGACACTTCCGCAATCGGAAAATCTACTTCTGCGAGACGTTTACATTCTTTAGGGATCATGATTTACTTCTTTGTTTGTAACCTTGAATTGCTTTCTCAATGCTGTCTTTGGTTAGCTGACGGAGCATGCCAATAACTTCATTAGAGTATTTCGTTACTGTTCCATTCTCTTCAATCCAACAGTACCTTGGGTCCTTTTTGATTTCATATCGCCAGCAGATTGCTTGGAACACGTGTTGATTCAGCTTTATACCATGAAGATTTTGAACTGATTCCAAAATACCTTTTTGCCGTAGTGGATGGCTTTTGTTCGGATCAATATTCCTAGGCAGTATAAGAGGTCCCTTAGTCTGATCTGATGTTACTCCTGCTATAATATCAGGTGACTGGCTCTTTGATGCTGATTCAAGTTTGATTTTTACTACACTAAAGAACTTGGTAATATCCGTATTTGTAGCATTGAGCTTGTTTACTGAAATCTGCATTTCTTCAAGGAATTGCTTCACAGCAGGATCTCTTTTTTCTTTTGTTTTTGAGATGTACTCTATCGGATTATAAGGTGGTTTTATCCCTATTGGTAGCAGAACCCATGAAATGCACGCAGCTAGATCAACACTAAAAAAATGACTAAGATAGTCTCTGTAGTTCAAAATACACGATTGAAGTAAACTATAAATGATCACCTTAAAATCTGGGCTATTGTAGAAATGTACTACATTGTTGCGATAGGTGTTTATAGCAGTCAGGTTGTGGTATACGGCATCTTCAGAGAACTTCTTTGGAATTAGCGATTTTACACGATCATAAGCTTGGAACCAGTTCAGGGTTTGAAACGGTTTATCCTTCTCTTTTGGACGATAGATACTAATCCTATGTTTAGATAGAATTGCTTTGAATAGCAACTCCCATGAGTTCATAGCTAAAAGGACAACGCATTCTTCTCTGTAGTCAAAAGATGGCTTGTTGTAAATCTCAATCATTGAGATCATAGCAGCGATGGAGTTATCTCTAAGTTTTCTGTATGACCCAAAGTAATTCATTCTATGCCTTAACTCCTTTGCCAAGATGCTCAGTACTTATTGTGTAGTGCTGCACCTTCTTCACTTCATTCCACTGATATTGAGCAGGATTTAGTATTGGTGGCTGAAGTTGTGGTACAGAATTGCAATGAGTCACCACGTAGAGCCAGAAGCAGTCCGGTCTATCCTCTGCAACTCTTCTTTCGTTAGGAGTAAGGATAATGGTGCCGGATTCAGCCCCAATCCCTTTGACCTCAATAAGCCGCAGTTCTCCAGAGGATACATCAAGGCTGGTGATATCGTATCCCAAGTTTTTCTCGTGTACATCAAAGACCTTTCTGCCTTGGGATTCTTCATATTCCATAACCACTTTCATGGCAATTGCCTCAGTTTCATAATTTGGCTTCAGATTCTTCAAGGAATCGGACTGGGCTTCGGGGTGAGGAAGCACCACAATACTGGTGATACGTTCAACGCCCTGCAAGGTGAGTGACTTCTGTTGTTGAAGCTCTTTTCTTCTTTTCTCCCGGCGGGCGATCATATTGGCCTGGTGGTTTTCAGCTATTGCCAAGCGACCTTCGGCTCCGGCGACCCCTAGTTTTATCTCATCCTCCAGCTTACCGATTTCCTGATCTGCTTTACCGATGATCTCCGTTAGGGAAAGTTCAACGTGTTTCTCAACCCGCTTTATCTCATCTTCCCGTTCTGCTTTGATTTCATTCAGGAAAGGCATGAAGGCATTATCGTTGAGCCAATTGAGTGCTTCCTCCGCATATGCCACCGCTGGCAGTTCAATCTCTGATTCTGCAGATATAAAATCTCCGATAATGGTGGGTTCTCGCAAGACCGGCTCTTTATACTCAGCAATTTCTACCACGAAAAGGCGCTCATGGATTACGATGCCCAAGCCATCCACTATTCTGGCCCGGTAAAAATCCAACCTTACTGGCTCTGAATGTTGCAGTGAGTAGTAGGCGGCACCGCTGCCAAGCTCCTTTCTTGCCTTACTCTCTGTAAAGCGTCTGAGAGCCTCAAACAAAGGATGACCGGGAGTCACCCACTCCAGATTATGTTTCTCTGAAGTGGTTCTGTCTGTAGTGCAGCGGGGATATTGGTTGGCCAGGGCAGGTAACTTCCAATCCCGCTCCGATTCGTATGACTTCAGATGCGCGGGAGTTTTACCAAGATCAAAGCTATGTGCTAGGCTGGGATGATCCTTGATTGTGAAACTTGCAATTTTAGCAGTTTCATTGATGAATCTGTGGATGGTCTCGGGTACTACTCTTCTTTCCTGGGCGAGGGCTCTGCGCTCAATGAGCATGCTAAGATTCAGCTTCTTGGATGCCAGTCCTTCCAAGGCATTCTGGCAGATTGCCCGGAAGCGGTCTTCATCTACGTTTTGCAGAATCCTGAGTTCCAGGTCAGCATCTCCCAGCTTCCCTGCATAATAATCTCTTAATATGCGCTCAATCTGATCAGAAGGCATAACCTCGCCTACAACATTGAATACGGCATCATCATCCAATGCATCCCGGATATTTTGGAGTTTTTCCAGCAGCTTCTTCAGAACCATGCCCTCAATGGTATTTTCAGCCACGAAGTTGAATATCAGGCAATCCTTCTTCTGTCCATAACGGTGGATACGTCCCATCCTCTGTTCCAGACGGTTGGGGTTCCATGGGATGTCGTAATTGAACATGATGTTACAGACTTGGAGATTGATGCCTTCTCCGGCAGCTTCTGTAGCGAGCAGGATCTGGATCTGCCCTTCTCTGAACATCTGCTCTGAGTGAAGCCTGGTCCCGGGCTCGTTACGAGAACCTGGTTTCATGCTGCCATGGATGCAGCCAACCGCAAAGCCCCAGGATTTGAGCTTTTCCTCCAGGTAATAGAGGGTATCCTTGAACTCGGTGAAGATCAAAAGGCGTCTATCCTTATGCTCAAAGAATCCCTCTTGTTGGAGCAGAAACCTTAGCTTTGCCAGTTTTGCTTCTTGGTTAGCTTGTTCCACTGCTTCTGCTTCTATGGCAAAAGCACGCAAATCGGCAATCTCGGCCTTCACCAGTTCTTTATTCTGAACCAGGGACATCGCTTCCAAGATTTGCTCCAGCTTCTCTCTTTCATACTCCTCCATCTCTTCCCATTCTTCTTCATCCGGAATTGATGGAGGTGCTTCATTAGCCAGTTTATAGGCATCCTTCAAGGCATCTTCAAGGCGATTTGCCCGGTTTATCAGGCTTTTGCGCATGGCATAGGTGCTGGAAGCCAATCTCCTTTGATACATGGACATCAGGAAGCCGATGGCCTTTGCTCTTGGATTGCTTCCATCTGCGGCAGCCAAAGCGCTTTGCCTTTTAACGTAGTTGGTGATGTTTCTGTAGAGATTAAACTCCGCACCTTCTATCTGGAAGGCAATAGTCTGGGTTATCCTCTTGGTGAATATTTTAGCTTGCAGCCAGTTTCCGGCATTGTCTCTCTCTGGAAAATAGACCATGGCTTCCTTGGTTCTGCGTAGGTAGAACGGGGCTCTTTGGTTTTCCATGGCATGGCGGATGGACTTCACATCAGCAAAAACGTCCTTATCCAGAAGTTGCAGGAAATAAGTGAAGTTCTCAGGATCTCCCTTGTGAGGTGTGGCGGTCAAGAGAACCAAATGATCCGTAATGTCTCGCAAGTATTCACCTAGTTGATACCTGGCTGTCTTGCCACCTGTGGAGCAAGACATCCTGTGTGCTTCGTCAACGATCACAAGATCCCAATGAGATTGTTTTAAACCTGGCAGGATGTCCTCCCGCTTTGCCAAATCCAACGAAGTGATGATCTTGTTATGCTCCAGCCACTGGTTCGAGCCGAATTGGTTGCGGATATTAGAGCCCTTTAGTACTGTGAATTTCTCGTCGAATTTTTCCAAGAGTTCGCGTTGCCACTGGAACGATAAGTTAGATGGACATACTATCAGAATTCTATCAGCTAAACCGCGAAGTTTAAGCTCTTTGATCAATAACCCAGCCATAATAGTCTTTCCGGCTCCCGCATCATCAGCTAATAGAAACCTTATCCTGGCAAGTTTGAGAAAGTAATCATATACTGCTTCAAGCTGATGGGGTAGGGGGTCGACCCGGGATATTGATAGTCCAAAATAGGGGTCGAACTCGTATGCGATACCAAGCATATAGGCTTGCAACCCGAGCCTGAGGAGATTGGCATTCCCAGCGTATGTGTATGCGCTATCTATGATTTCAAGATCTTCAATCTGGGAGACAGTAAGATTGACCTGTCTGAAGGTTTGGCTCTTAGTCCCTACCAAGCCCAGGACGTATACTTCGCTTCCCCCCGGAGTAATGGTTACAACCCTCATGGGTTCGTTGAAGAGGGGGCTGGATATGGTTTGATTAACGTTTACTTTCAAATTAGCCCCCTACTTCCGATACACTCGCACAATGAGGCTCGCTCAGTGTGCGTATGAAGCCCCAAGAAGTCTATTACAACTCCCGGTTCAATACCCTGAATCAGGGCTCCTGCCTTAATGTCTTCTAATCTCATCATCCCTATTCCCCAAAAAAGAACTAGATAATCTGCCTAACACTCCAAGATCTGATCAGTTATCTCTTCTAAGCGTTTAGTCGCATCATTAATTTCGGCCATTCCACCTCAAAAGTCAAACAATCATATTAGCTTCTTCTGTCAATGAGAAAATCCTTTTCCACCCTAGCAGAAAGGATCATTCGTGTTTGATTCTCATTGAACTTTGAATTGTGTTAGATATTGGTTTCTGATCCAGACCAGCGATTCTCCGATGATGTATACATTACCAAACTATGCTTTTTTAGCGATCAGATAGCCTAACAAAATGCTTCATGAAAGACGATGTGAGTTCAAAAATAAACTCAATCTCAAGCTCCATGACCCTGTCGTCATGCTTGATATAGGTGTTTTGATACTTGGTATAGTACTCCACGAGTTTCTGAAACATATTGGCGAATTCTTTCGATCCTTTCTTCGAGATAACCATTGACCCAACTTCATTGATTTGGTTCTCCAATGACTTAGAATTTCCAAAGATTTCTTGCAGTAGCAATTCAAGAGACAGCCTTAGGTCATCAAGAGAATTCCTAAGAAACACGCCATTATTGAATTTGTCCAAGGCATACAAGTAGTTTTGCTTTGACTTTGCATAAGGTTCCAGCCAGTGCTTGGTTTCTTCAATCAGTATCTCGTTGATGCACTCAGAACCCTGAAACAAACCGCCATATCTTGATATTAGTTTGATCTTCAAGTCTTTGATCTTCGGATCATCAGACCACTTATCTAGTTCACACAACTCCTTGATGATTGCGTACTGCTGCTCTGGTTTGAAAGCCTGGAGATTCTTAAGGAGTGCTGTTCGCTTGTTTGGACTATCGAAAAAAGGATAGGTACCATAAGGTATATCAACGTTGTAGTCTACAGCGTATGCTGCGCAGTATTCTGCAATCTTTGAACCGGTCAAACCTGCATTTGTGTCTGCGAGAATATCGCAAGCGTGGGACAAGAATGTGATTGGTATCATAGTCTCCTCATTATTACTAACCTTGATGACAGATTCAATCGCAGAATAGATATTGCGGGACGATAGTTCTCATCATTCCGCATCCTTTGGCGGATAAATCTTAACGATAGTTGGTGTTGCTTGGATGTCAGCAGCTCTGTAAATTGGGTAAATAGGAGTACTGCCAACCATAATTGGAGATCCGTTCCAAGCTGCTTCTGGGATGATTCCCCTTGAATGCGCTAGCAGATTGATCATCCAGACTTCATCATCTTGAAAATAGTCTCCCATTTCCTTGGCATTGATGAAGCCAAGATACATCAATATCACGGGTATTCCTAGAGAAGCGAGTTTCCAGGCAAAGGCAAAACGATTAGACAACTGATAGCATTGGTTGATGCTAATAGCAAAGCCTTTGGAGGTATAAGCAGCGTTAAGACCATCATTAGCATCGATTATTGCTTTCTCAATGCTTTGATGATTTGCAGTACTATTATCATTTGCTCCTTTTTTTAACGTTTTGCCGGCACTATCCAACTCGCTTATGTGAGCTTTAGCTTCTACAATGATAAGAGCTTTTGCTTGATTGTTTAGTGTACAAGAACTAACTATATCCCAATTAGGGGTATTTCCGCCTAGCTTTGGTTTCAACCACCACTCATCTTTGACAATGGTTTTTACATGTTCAAAGCCGAGATCTGGAAAGTGTTTATCAAAGAAAGGCTTCGCTACCTGGCTTGTAAGAATAAGTTCTTTTGGACATGAGAATCCCTTCGGGAAGTACTCATCTTCGGCTGTAATCTCTACTTGCAACGGCCGACAAATATCCTCCAAAAGTTTACGTGCTTTTCCCGACTCCAACTCAGTAGCAAGTAAGCATCTATACCTGCTGCCCTTCATCCTCTTAGAATTTTCGGACATGTCAATCTCCTTGGTATCTATTATGGTTATGGTTGCATTTCAATGGTAACAAATCCTGCCTCTTCCATACGCCTGATATCATACTGGCATCGTGGCTGCCCGTCAATATCCTGAACAACCGGAACCGGTATGCCCTTCGGGATCAAAGCGTAATTGTGTCTTGATGTTATTTCTTCTTTGAAGGTATTGATCAAGGTATCGCCTATCTCTGCAGCTAGTGAACATAAGTAGTCCTCGCTAGAAAGACAGGAGAAATCGCTATCTATCAAGACGGCTTCAC
>ENA-UOOK01005992-UOOK01005992.1-fermentation-metagenome-genome-assembly--contig:-NODE-5992-length-11876-cov-276.425429_pt1 | contig 11876 bp, 15 predicted proteins | sample MGYA00245777_ERZ724023 | MGnify/ENA primary metagenome ERZ724023 (study PRJEB28704, sample SAMN03018312) | fermentation metagenome | biome: anthropogenic terrestrial biome; feature: soil... | reverse complement strand
GCCCGTATAGATTCTGTTGTTTCCAGCTATCGACATCTACAGTCAGGAGATAGTCATTAATTTCCCAGAAATTGACCTGCTCAATGAAGAATGAATTCCCAGTGAAGGGCTGGTTTGCAAGATCCATATCCTGAGCCAGGTGAACAAGATCGAGAATTGGTTTTGCTCCGCCATTGCCATTGTCCCACGTTTCCGAAGGTACGAACCTAGAAACGGTTGTGTTTGCCTGGGTAGTAATCTCTGAATACATATTATTATTGACTGTTTCCCCAAGCAGGAAAGCCGCGTATTCATAGTTCTCCTGAATTTCGACTTTTGCTTTTCTGGAATCTTTGAGAACTTTCTTAGGAATCCTGAGCATGAAACCCTTTTCATCAAGAACAGCAGGGACATCCGTCATTCTTGTCCTGTCGATTTCAGGGAATCCGGCGCCTGGCACTCTCTCAGGGGCAGTTTCTTTCTTGGGATCGGTTGAAGGGGTGTAAGTCTGTTTAAGATAGGTGATTGCGTCAGTATCGACTTCAATTCTCTTTACAAAGTTTCCGGCGTCAGGGGAAAGCCATGTAAGTTTAGAATTGAGAAGCGGATACATTGACATCATTGCGACTTCTCTACGAAGATAAGGTTTGAGTGTACCAGATACCATTTAGGCCACCGCCAGAAGTAGCCCGGTTACAACAGCAAGGATACTGCATGTATCCCCATCAGCGCCAGTCGGGACATTATGGAGAGGGATAATTCCAACGCCGTTTTGGTCGGCTGAATCGAGATATCCCGCGTGATTAGCATAAGTTCCAGCTATTGAAAGTTTCAGAGTAGTGCCAACGCCCGGAACTGTTGCGTTTGTGCCGTCAGAATAAACAGTGAATTTCTTGATAGATCCAATAGGGAATGCAACGATTTCTACGCGGGCTTTCCTGTAAAATCCGCCTGCGAGACGTTCCGCGAGGGTGTCTGCTGCTGCTGCGGTTGCTGGTACTTTTTTAAGGGCTGTAGGGGTCCCTACTATTCTCCCAATTACAAGAGTTTCCCCGTTGACGGGTTTTTCAACGAGAATAAGCCCGCCAGTCGCCGCGTAAGTATTTGCAGCATCGTTTGAGAGTGCAACCCAATCGCCTTCTGCAAGACCTGTAGCAAAAGCGTAAGTAGCCTGTTCTCTGCCGTGTGCATCTATTCCGGTTCCGGGTGTAATCGCGCCTTCGTCAAGGATACAGGTTATAGTTTGTCCTTGCCCGTAGTTTCCGGCTACCTGACTTGTATTGTCGGTCATTTCTTCACCACTGTTTTTGTACCGCGAAGTTCACTTACGAGCTTTGAAACTTCCTCTGTAGTTTCATCTCCAGAATTTTGAGAGCTTCCTATTTCTTTAGAGAGTTTGACTTTCTGGATTTTGACAAAACTTAAAATTGTTTCATTACTTGGATTTGTGGAAAGTATCTCTTCAGCTTCGTCCTTTTCAAAAATCGATTTCAGTTCGTTAACTGCTGTGTTTCGTTCTTCCTGAAGCTTGACTTCAGCATCGTAGGCTCTGAGGGCTTTTTCGATTTCGGCTTTAGTCCTCTCAGCTTCTCCTGATTTATAATCAGAGAACTCTTTTTTAGTGGAAGCAAGTTCAGTCTCCAATGTTTTCTTTTCTGTTTCAAGAGTCTGAATCTGACTCCTGAGCTCAACTTTTTCCAGGGCGATACTTTCATACGCCTCTGTGCTGATGGCGGGTGGACCGCCTCCGGTTTTTTCTGACATAATAAAATCCTCTGTAGGATATTTTGATGCAAGAATCGCAGCCAATTCGGGACGAATCCCGACCCCCATATCAGGAGAAGCTGCCGGAGTATAAGGAGAGGTAACAACCGTTACCCCGGTCCCATACCCCTTAATTACATCATAAGAATTCTTGCGAAATTCAATAGGAACACATTCTTGGGAAAGTCCCTGATAATCGTCTGAGTATATCAGAGTGGAAAGCCAGTCAGGAATTCCAGAAAACGAACAGATGACGAGTTTCTTTTTACTGTCATATTCGATGTCGTGGATTGTCGCTTTCACCCAATCGTGGTTATTTTCGTGATTGATGGAAACTAGCCCGCCTTCCCACGTTTTGAAATCGCGGGATAGAAACTCTTCTGTTAGGGTGGCTTCGTCTCCGAGCAGTGAGTATGCATGTTGCCCCGCGCAGGCTATGGCCATGCGGATATCGCCGTTTTCGAGTTTCTGAGGGGAGAACGAGCGCAGAGGCTCAGTAATGAAATGCTGAGGAGGATCGCCGATATTTTGTGGCATGTATGAAAAATATAGGAAGAATATATATCAAGGAAAATTAAAAACGCCTTTTTGAAAAGACGTTGAATGCCTGAAAACCCGACTTAATGTAAGGCTCTGTATTGAGCTAAAAATAGAAGGTTAAGGTATTTAGACCTGATAAAAAAGATAATTGATTATAGACGCTTAAATTAGTCCCTGTTCTTGTATTTTGCTTTCTTGCGATTCTACATAAGCTTTCAGGACATCCAGGGAAACTTGTCCTGTAGTTGCAAGGAAGTAAGATGGTGTCCAAAAAGCATCTCCCCAAAGGATTTTTTTAGTATCTGGAAATTCATTTCTTAATACTCTGGCAGAAGCACCCTTAATTGAATTGATTACCTTTGTTAAGGAAGTGTTTGGAGTTGCCTTGAAAAGAATGTGATGGTGGTCTTCTCCAGGCTCTTGAGCTACTATTTCTATAGCCATTTCTGTATTTTTTTCTCTTTTCCATTTTTCAGCCATTTCATATATCATCTGTTTTAGCCTTTCCCTAATCACTTCGTTATACAGGGCTTTTCGCCGGTACTTCACTACCAATATAAGGTGATAGTGAAGGGTGTACACGGCGTGCGCACCCTTATCAAGTTTATATGCAGCCATTTTTCAGACCTCGTTCATATCAGGTTCGCAAAGAGGATAGATCTTACTTTCCTTGTGAACCCGTGCCATAGGATGCCAGTAAGTATATTTTCCGTGTTGATGCCACCAAACTCCGTTTTCATGTTTTCGAATTTCATCTGTTTCAAGAGGTATTGATTCGTCAGGCTGAAATTCTCTTATCATTTTTTGATATTCTTCTTTTTCTTTCAATTCTTTCTCAATACTATCTAGGTCTTTCAATTCTTTCTCAATACTATCTAGGGCTCGCTGCGAATTCCATGACCCTGATTTCAGGAAAGGAGAATGATTCTCCCCACAAACATTTGAGGGAGGTGTGGGAAGCACTATCTCGGCGGATATAATACCGAGATCAGGTATCCTGTTGTCTAGCCGATAGAGAAGTTCTTCTTTCAATGCCTTCTTGATGGCTTCGTGGTTCCGGTACTCTATAGGGAGTTCACCGTCTATCCACTGTTCTTCGTCTTCATCCCATTCTTCAAAGTCACGTCTACAGTCCTGGCAAACTCCGGCGTAATAACTGGTTTCCCCACAAAATGGGCATTTGTAGTATTCACCGTCTCGCCTGTCGGTGGCGATTGGCAGGTTCCCCGCCCATACACTACGCGGTTTTTTAGCCGACCCATCGAAGAACGGTGCAGGGATATGAAAACACGGTCCATGAGTGGGCTGGATTCTCACAAGAGCGTAATATGGAAATTCGTATTTTGCTTCAAGTGCTTTTCTAATTTCTTCTATTGCTTCAGTGATTATCATTTTGGTTATCTCCTTGTATTATCTTTGTTGTTATCGTTTTTCTCTTAGGTTGTACAATATACTATACAACCTAATAGTATATATAACTTACGTTAGGTTATGTTAATTTTGATGTAACCAAATTAAAAAGGAGAGAAAAGAAATGACAAAATTTACACAATATGGAAATGAATTTGAATTCACGGTTGAGCAGGATGAACAAATCAATGTTGTTGTAATGTACGTTAATGGGGATAAAATTGATGAAGAATATGTTTCTATGGAGAAAATTGCAGCCGTAGAAACTGCACTCTTTGAGAGAAACAGAAACAGATACAACGAAGTAGTATGCCCTGGTTGTGGATCGGGGAGGAAAGTTTCCGGTTCATTCGGCTGGTGGATTTACAACACTGGGAAATGGTGCTGTGATTGTGGGGATGAGGGGACCGCCTTTTATTTAGGCGATAAAATATCTTCACTAAAATAACTGAGGATTAAAAATAATGGAAACTGATGAAATCACCCAGGAATGGGAATCACTGGAAGCATTATACGATTCCCTAGAAAACATAGAAATGCTTCCTGGCAACCTCTTAAAACTCGCAGCTCAGGCTAAAAAACTAGCCTGTATAATTAATCCTGATAGAACAAAGGAAATTCTTGAAGCTGAACATATGGAAAGCTTCATTGAACCTCATTTTAGAGGGATTGTTCGAGCTTCAGGAGACTTGTTTATTTCCAGAAAACGATATGGCACTGAGTGCTATGTCTATTTTGGGAAAAAAGTTAAATAATTATATTTTTTATCTTGGGGAGCGCGGAGGCGCAGCGAGAAGACCCCGTCTCTTCAGGGCGGGGATGAAAGCGGAGCCTCGCACCGTAGTAGTCTATCGCTTTTCTAATCACTCTTTTTAGTTTGGTTATCACAAAATTAACATAACCTAACGTAAATTATATATACTATTAGGTTGTATTACTTATTACGCAACCAAAAGGAAAAACGAAGTCTAAACAACAAAATAAGGAGATAACCAAAATGATAAACCTCACAAAACTCGGAACAGTAACAAAGACCTGGTGCAAAGATGGAAAACACAGAATGTATGTCAATGATCTGTGTGCAGTCCTCGGGATAAACCCAAAAAAAGTAAAATCTGGTGAAGAAGGTAAAATTGCAAGAGAACTAATGGCTGGAAAACTCTGGTATGATGTAGTAGAAGATGCCTGGGGAAGTCAGGGAATAGGACCAAACAGAAAAGAACAACTCATAGCCGAAATTCTGAAACAAACAGGAGCCGATGAAGTAGAAGAAGAACCTGAAATCTTTGAAGATGTTAAAGAGGAGAAAGTTAAAGAATTCACAATCACCGAAAAGACACCTAACAGAATGCCTGAAACACTCGAAGAAGTCGAAATAATGATGAATGCTCAGGGAATGCCTGAATTCAAATCAAAAGTAATCTTCCTTCAGTCAGTTCTTCGAAACAAGCAGATTCGGAGTCTTCGCTTTGAAGATGTTGCAAAATATCAGAAACTTTTCATGGAATACCTGACTCAAGAAAAAGAAAAACAGTAAGAGGAGGAAATTAAAATGATCACAGAAACGTCATGCAGTGTCTGCAAGTGTCCTATTTACAATGTCCCGCGTGACAGGGGTGACTACTATTGCCAGCTATGTAGAACTCGCGTTCCAGTAGTCAGAAAGCAATACCCAATACCTCACTTGAATGGGAAAATCGTTGAACGTCACCCACTTCCAGAATGTGGATATATCGATGTTGATGTATGTGTCCAACGTGGACAGACTGGAGGCACGTATGGAATCCGAAAAACAATTATGTCCCCCGTTAAGCTTACTACAAAAAGATTGGAAAACCGTGGAACATCGTGGAGAGTATGGGAATATACAGAGCGTATATTATCCGAAAAAACCGATTGGTTTGTAGTCGTTGAGTGGCTGAACAGCCAGACTAGATCATCCGGAACTCCTAAGATTATAGTTTTCGGTGACGCGCCAGACATTTCAACATGGAAAGACGAAATTACTTACGTGGAAGAGGTTTGAAAATGTCAACCTACAAACTCGATAAGGGCGCACACTCAGTGTACACCCTTCACTATCACTTAATTCTTGTCGTGAAGTACAGGAGAAAAGCTCTATACAACGAAGTCATACGAGAGAGATTGAAACAAATCATCTATGAAATGGCTGAGAAGTGGCAAAGAGAAAAAAATGCTGAGATGGCTATAGAAATAGTGGCTCAAGAGCCTGGAGAGGATCACCATCATATTCTTTTCAAGGCTGCCCCTAACACTTCATTAACAAAAGTAATCAATAGCATCAAAGGAGCTTCAGCAAGAGTCCTTAGAAATAAGTTCCCTGAAACTAAAAAATTCTTATGGGGCGATAGTTTTTGGACTCCTTCATACTTCTTGGCTACAACAGGACAAGTTTCTCTTGATGTCCTTATAGCCTATGTCGAGAGCCAAGATACAAAAATACCGGAACAAGGGTGAACTACCCCTTCCTTAAGGAAGGGGCTTCTTGCTTCATCCCTCGAACTACTGTTCGCAAGTCCACAAGCCCATCCCCTGCGTTCCGCAGGTGTCAGATAACTATAAGATTTTGATCTTGAAGAGAGAACTTTTTGATATTGATTGCTGCATTGATATCTCTATCATGCTTTGTTTTGCAATCAGGACAAATCCATTCTCTATCTTTCAAGGTCAAAGATGAATTATAATATCCACAAACATTACATATTTTTGAAGAAGGCTCAAATCTTCCGATTCTTAGAATAGTCTTTCCGAACCATTCAGCTTTATACTCTAATTTGGTTACGAAACTGCTCCATCCTGCATCTGAGATTGATTGAGCTAAACAGTGATTCTTTACCATGCCTTTAACATTCAGAGTTTCCAGCGCAATAGCTTGGTTCTCGCTTATAAGTTTAGAAGAGAGTTTATGCTGGAAATCGTTTCTCTGATTGCTTATTTTCTCATGGATTTTTGAAAGCTGCTGTCTAGCTTTATTGCGGTTATTAGATCCTTTAACTTTCTTTGAAACTCTCTTTTGCAAACATTTCATTCTTTTAAGAGAGTTTTTGAGGTATTTTGGATTTTCAACTTTTTCCCCATTTGAGAGGATTGCAAAATCTTTAATACCTACATCAATGCCTACAGCATTCGATTCTGATATTTCTTGTTTTTCAGGGAGTTCTAGACCATCATCTACAAGAATAGATATGTAGAACTTCCCAGTACTTGATCTTGAAATAGTTGCAGTTTTCATAGTACCTTCAAACCTTCTATGAAGAACTGCTTTAACCTCACCCATTTTAGGAAGCTTGATAACGTTTCTGTCAAAATCTACAGTATAATGCTGTGGCATTTGATAAGATTGAACTGGATTTTTCTTAGATTTGAATTTAGGGAAACCAGTTTTTTCTCTGAAAAATTTGGTAAAAGCTGATTCTACATTTACTAAAGAAGCAAGTAGAGCCTGAGAATTAACTTTTTTCAGCCATTCATTAGAATGCTTTACTTCATGAACCAAAATCTTTTGCAAGTCAAACCTTGATATTGATTTCTTAGTTTGCTCATAAGTTTTTATTTTCTGTTCTAAAGCCCAATTATAGACGAATCTACATGCTCCGAAATGAAGATTTATAAATTCTTCTTGATCTTTATCTGGGTAGATTCGGTATTTGAAGGCTTTTAACATACTATAGTTTATACGTTTTAAAGAGATATATACTTTTCTCTAAAAAGTAGTTAATTAAGATTAAAAGTTGTATTTACTATTGTGCGAGGCTTCGCTTTCATCCCCGTCCTAAAGTGACGGGGACTTCTCGCTGTGCCTCCGCGCTCCCAAGTTAAATACTTGGAAATACACTGTAGAAATAACAGGAGTGTTCTAACTGAATTCCGAGGAAAAAAAGGATTTTAGATTAATTGGTTGGTGGTGATGAGTGTTTAATCAGTTTTTACCCACCTGTTGTTTTATAGGTCTGAATAGATACACATTCCCATATTGTATTTTTTCAAATTCTCCAGCCCCTACGAGAGTCATTAGCTCGCGTGTGGTGTGTCTTGCGCTAAAACCCATTTGTTCAGCAAAACAGATAGCTGGTAAATATGGATTTTTTTTACATACATTATATGCCTTTTTAGCTTTTGTTACAGTGAATCGCTTTTCCTGTGCCATAAAAACACCTGCTAAAGATATGTACGCACGCTATATATATCTTTTGAATCACGTTTCTAAAATTAAGGAGAATGATTATGGATACGCGAAGCATGATTCTAAAAGCATAAGATATATATGCAATGTACTCGGTATGATGTATATACAAAATATTTGTGAGATGAAAAGATGATTCCAATGGCAAAGATGTCAAACCCTAAAGTCCAAGAATTGCTAACTCTCATGAAGGACCCGGAAGTTCAGGAGGTTATGAATTTAATGTTCTATAAGTTCCTGACTTCCCCTCAATATCAAATATTGAAAAAAATAGCTCTGGTTATGGACTTCAACGGTCTTGACGTTGATAAACATTGTGTGGGCTCTGATTGGGAATGGGATAACATGGAACCATTCGAACAGGTGATGAATAAAGATAAGAAAAAAACGGTTCTCCAGCCCATCCCAGACCAGTTAGCCCTTTTGTCTGAACGGATTAACGACGCCTCACTTCCTGTTTTGAGAGAAACTATTCTCGTTGATGGAAACAAAACAGAAGTGCGGGCGCGGCTCCTCCGAGATAAACTATCTAATATACCATATAGGAACGGTAAAAAGTTTATGCTCGGAACCGAGGTTCAGAAGTTCTTTTTGAGTGAAGAAGTTAGAGAAGATCAACGGATAAAAAAGAAGGGAATTCGCCAGAATGCAATGGATGTAATGAGAAAGGCAGTTGAGCAATTTCCTGACGAAGTTCGACTCGGAAAGAATGATAAAAATAGAAACTTTATAGAATATATCGAAAGACAATATAACTAAAAGGTGTAGGTTCTAACTTACAAGAGCGTAGGTTTGTGTAGGTACTTACTTACAGCCTGACAAATGATATGGTGAGAAAAAGAAGGTTTTGAGGTAAAATGTAATACAAAAGGAAGGGTTTGAATAATAAAGAAGAAAACCTGACTAAAAATGTCGTTTAACTTCTTTGAATATAATATATAGATGAATACGAATAGATTATAGAGTGTTACGATTTCATGTGATGGATTGGTAAGGGGAGTGTTTCTCGGTTACAGTTTTTCTTTGTAGCGTAACGGCGTGGTTACGCTGGTTACGCTAAAATACTATCTAAAAATATCGAGATGATTATCATGCGTTTAATGAGTGTCCCAGAATCCAAATATCATTATCTTCCAGCAAAAATTAAGTTAAAACGGGCTAAAATGTTCGTAAAGCTTGGAATTATCTTAGATCTTAATATATTTCTAAATTCCAATCTTAAAAAAGTAATAGATTACATGGAACTTCATATGCTCGAAGACGATTTCGAGTACATGACAATTGAAGAGTTGACTTTAGCACAGGGAGGAATTCCGTCAACTTAACACAAGGCACAAATGTATAAATACTATAGAATCATATACTCTATAGCAAAGGTGTATAACATGCTTCTAACCGTAAAGTCTAAACTGATAACTGATAAAGAGCAACATGATAAGTTATTAAAGACTATGGAAAAATTCAATGAAGCATGTAATTTTATTTCTGTTTTTGCTTTCAAGAAAAAGTTATTCGGTAAGGTTGGAATTCAGAAAGAACTCTATTATGAAATAAGAGAAAAATACGGATTATCTGCTCAAATGACAGTTAGAGCAGTCGGTAAAGTTGCTGAATCCTATAAAGTAGACAGAAACACACTTCATGAATTTGATCCACATGGTGCTATTGTCTATGATCAGAGAATTCTGTCATATAGGTCAGCCGATGTAATATCTATCCTTACATTAGATGGTAGAATAGAGGTTGGTATCCAATACGGTGAATACCGAAAGCTGGAAGCTAATAGAGTCAGAGGGCAGGCTGATCTTATCTACAAAAATGGAACTTTCTATCTAATGATAGTAGTAGATCTTCCAGATGCAGAACCAATCCTCCCAGATGGTGTATTAGGTGTGGACTTGGGTATTGTTAATCTGGCTACAACATCAGATGGTGAAAATTATTCCGGTGAAAAATGTACCAAAGTCAGGCAGAAATACGCGAAAGTAAAATCTGTCCTGCAATCAGTAGGTACAAAGTCCGCAAAGAAACATCTGAGAAAAATTAGTGGAAAAGAAAGAAGATTCAAAAAAGATACTAATCATTGTATTTCTAAGAAAATAGTACAAACAGCTAAAGACACAAATCGAGCTATTGCTCTGGAAGATCTTTCAGGCATTAGAGAGAGTGTAACGGTTTCAAAAGCTGTTAGAGAATCAATTGGAAAGTGGGCTTTTCTTGAATTAAGGAACTTCATAGAATACAAAGCAAAATTGTTAGGAGTTCCTGTAATACCTATTGATCCTCGAAATACTTCAAGAGAGTGTTCTGTTTGTGGTTATATCGACAAAAAGAACAGAAAGAATCAGGCATCTTTCGTTTGCCTTGAATGTGGACATACGGAAAATGCTGATTTCAATGCGGCTAAAAATATAGCTTCTAGGGCTGTCGTCAATCAGCCTATTGTGTTCTGCTTAGGAAACTAAGACATAGAAACGCAAGCCCCACAGCTTTAGCGTGGGGTAGTTGACTTCCCAACAGGCCCATCTCATACTTCTCCTTGTATGGCGTCGTATTGGAGGTCAATACCAATCCGACCAGGGGAAAAACAAGATGAAAATGAGTATTGAACATTCCTTTGAATACACGAGGTGTTAACAATGTCAAAATCACCAACATTAGCTTTAATCTTGTCCATAGTCCCAGGCTTAGGCCACGTCTACGCTATGGGTACAGCAGGAATCCCAAGAGCACTTGTGTTCTTGGGTAGTATAGGTATCTCAATCTGGTTCTGCCTGATCCTCATAGGGTTCATCATGGTTCCTATCCTGTGGATCTGGTGTGCTGTTGATGCAATGGGTATGGCAGCTAGAGCAAACCAGGGACTAAATAAAAATACTACTTTTGGAGTGTGAATTATTTTTTTTCTAAAATTCAGTTAACGCCGTTAACACTATTACATTTAAAATTAATATATCAAATGGGAATTCCTATGACTACAATCAAGAAAAAAACGAAGAAAAAAAGGGTAAAACCTCCACGAAATCCCGAAGTTTTCAGATGGACTCCGCAACGCAAAAAAGCTGCATTATTATTATCAATCGGCACTAAAAATTATGAAGAAGTAGCTGCAGAGGTTCGGGTCCACATCTCAACCCTCTGGGAATGGCGGAAAAATCCAATCTTCCTCAAGGAAGTCGACGGGCTCACCCTCGAAAACGAATTGGCAACCAGGGCAGGCCTTCTCCGGGAATGCATCAAAGGCCTTGACCTGAAACGAGACAAAATTGAAAATGACAAGAACACACATCTCCATTACGTCCAGGCAATAGCTGACCTCCAGGGTCTGACAAAACAAAAGGTCGAACTTGATGCTAATATGAACCACACCGGCGGAGGCGCAGTAACGATATACATTCCAGACAACGGGCGGGATAAAAAACAAGATGACGAACAAGAATAGTCCTGATAAGGAGATCCGTCCTCAACCAGGACCCCAAGAATTTTTTCTTTCTTCTCCGGCTGACATTATCATATATGGCGGGAGTGCGGGCTCTGGAAAATCTTTTGTACTTCTTATCGAGCCTCTCAGACATATACACGTAAAAGGATTCACAGCTAATATTTTCAGAAGGACATATCCTCAGATCATGAACGAAGGTGGCCTGTGGTCCACATCTCAGGAAATCTATCCTTACGTTGGAGGAAAGCCCAGGGAAGCAGATGTGCGCTGGAAATTCCCTTCCGGAAACTCTATCAAATTCGCTCACCTCGAGCATGAGAAATCAAAACTGGAATACCAAGGCTCTCAGATCTGCTATATTGGTTTTGACGAATTAACACATTTCAGCGAAGGCCAATTTTTCTATCTTCTCTCCAGGAACCGTTCAACCTGTGGGGTCAAACCTTACGTTAGAGCAACCTGCAACCCGGACCCGGATAGTTGGGTAGCTCAGTTTATTGCATGGTGGATAAATCAGGACACAGGCTATCCAATCCC
>ENA-UOOK01005989-UOOK01005989.1-fermentation-metagenome-genome-assembly--contig:-NODE-5989-length-11886-cov-7.641197_pt1 | contig 11886 bp, 11 predicted proteins | sample MGYA00245777_ERZ724023 | MGnify/ENA primary metagenome ERZ724023 (study PRJEB28704, sample SAMN03018312) | fermentation metagenome | biome: anthropogenic terrestrial biome; feature: soil; material... | reverse complement strand
TTTTTCACTGTGGCAGGCATGACTTTCAGCAAATGTTCCGCCGAGAAGGGACGATACAGGTGTACGCGGACGACACCGACTTTTTCTCCCTGTTTTCTCAGATAATCCGCAGTTTCGTCAATGGTATCGCATACGGAGCCCATGGCAACGATGACATATTCCGCATCGGGAGCGCCGTAATAATCAAACAGATGATATTCCCGCCCGGTGATTTTGGTGATTTCCTTCATGTAATGTTCCACGATCTCCGGAACAGCCTCAAAATATTGATTGGCAGCTTCCCTGCCCTGGAAATAGATGTCCGGGTTCTGCGCACTGCCCCTTACCACAGGGTGATTGGGATTCAGCGCCCGGTTCCGGAACTCCCGGATGGCTTCATAATCCACCAGCGGCTTGACATCCTCATAGTCAATGGTTTCAATCTTCTGAATCTCATGGGATGTGCGGAATCCGTCAAAGAAGTGAAGGAAGGGAACCCTGCCCTTGATTGCAGACAAATGGGCAACCGCTGCCAGATCCATTGCTTCCTGAACACTGGCGGATGCCAGCATGGCAAACCCTGTCTGCCGACAGGCCATAACATCCTGATGATCACCGAAAATGGACAGGGCATGGGCAGCCAAAGCCCTTGCGCTGACATGAAATACTGCCGGCAGCAGTTCTCCGGCAATCTTGTACATGTTGGGGATCATCAACAGAAGTCCCTGGGATGCGGTGTACGTCGTTGTCAGAGCGCCAGCGGTAAGGGAGCCATGTACGGTTCCGGATGCGCCGCCCTCAGACTGCATCTCAACGACCCTTACTTTCTGTCCGAAAATGTTTTTCTTCCCATGGGCGGACCACTCGTCCACATGCTCCGCCATTGGCGAAGACGGCGTTATGGGATAAATGGCGGCTACCTCGGTAAAGGCATAGGACATATATGCTGCTGCCTGGTTACCATCCATGGTTTTGATCTCTTTAGCCATTTATATTCCTCCTCTTGTAAATTATTGTCATCCTATGCGTGACTTAAAAATCCATCCTGTCTGTGCATTCTGCTGGTATATTATCTGTTTTGACAAGATGATTCATGCATCATAATGGAAAATCAAGCCTCATCTTCCGGGGCTTGTGTTTATTTTATCATTTTTTGTACTATATGTATAGTCAAAAAAGATAAAAACAATGAAACAGTTTGACTGGTTTTCTCACCGCTTAGTCCCCGTATACCTGTGTCACATACTTCCTCAGGTTTTCCAGTCCAAGGGAAATACCCTTCAGCGGTTCCTCCATGCCTTCAAACTCGATGGAAAGCACTCCGTCATATCCCTTGCCCTTCATAATCTTCAGACATTGGACGATGGGGACAACGCCATGACCGACAATGGCTCCCCGCAGATAATTGCCTGCGCGGCTTGTAAACCATCCGCTTCCCGGATCGGGTCCGTTCCCGGATTTGACATGAAAGTCCTTGGCATGGACATGAAATGCGTAAGGCATCACACGGCCCAGTGCTTTCTCTGGTGCTTCATCCACACAAAGGAAATTGCCCATATCCACCAGCAGGCCAAAGTTGGGATGATCCACCGCCGTCACCAGCTTCTCCACCCGATCGCTGTCCTGGGCGAAAAATCCATGGTTCTCCACCATTGTGCGAATCCCAAGATCCGCGGCATATTCCGTAACGGCGCGGCATCCTTTGGCCAGTCTGGGCAAAACAGCATCAAAGCTGCGAACCCCCGTATAGTCCTCCGGAAAACCCCATGTGGCATCGTGACGTATCCCGGGGCTTCCCAGAACCTGCGCGACCCGCACTTCGCCCTTCAGGCGCTCGATCTCGTCCTCCAGATTGCCATGACATCCATTCAGCATATCACCGAAAATGGTGTAGTTTACAATCTCAATCCCAACCCGTTCGCATTCTTCCTTTACCCTGGGAGCAAAGGAAAGAGGCGTTTCTCCTTCCGGCAGGGCAAAAGCGGAAAATTCGATGGCATCAAATCCCATTTCCTTCGCTTTCGCGACCACGTCCAGCTGTTTCATCGCACCGCTTTTCACCAGTTGACTGAAGCTGTAGGAACTGACTCCGATTTTCATATGAGACTCCCTCCGATACCTGATTTTACTATCCGATTATATACAGATTACACCACACCGGAACCTGGTGTCAAGGATGGGTGAAGACGAGATCAAATTTTGGCGAAATCAACCAATTCCAGACGTTCAGAGGACGTCCGCAGCCAGGGAAGGAATTGGCGGCAGTCCTGCCTTCTCCCGCAGCCGGCCAATGACCTTTCGGATATGCCGGTCCGCCGCGCCCTGTGCCAGCAGCCTGTCTTCCTCCGTTTCAAACCGGTCCCCCATCATATTGACAAACTGACTCACCTTGAGGCCCAGCGCCTCCTGGATATCCTGATCCGATCCCCTGGACGTCACAAGATAATAACACAGAATGGAATCCCGCTGTCCGATCCGATGAGCCCGATCCTCCGCCTGGCTGTGTACCGCCGGGGACCAGTCCAGCTCCCCGAATACCACACAGGTTGCCCGCTGCAGATTCAGCCCTGCCGCTGCCCGCAGGGAAATCACGCACAAATTGGTCTTCCCTTCCATGAAACGCCGTATGGATTCGTCCTTCTGCCCTGCCGTCTCCCGACCGGTTACAAATGCCGGATGATAATGCTTCAATTCCTTTTTGTACCGATCCATCACCTTGTGATGATGGGCAAACAGTAATATCTTTTCGTCCCCTTCCAGCAGGGCCCGGACAAAGGCGCAGACATAAGGCGCCTTGGCCACCCCGGTCGCCTGACGCTCCTCCTGTGCGATCTGATCCGCCAGGCGTCTCTGGTCAAAAGCCTCGTCAACGGAATCCAACAGCCGGACTTTTTCCATTGCACCGGTCATCAGGGCATCGTATACCCCGGCATCGGAACCAATCTCCTGAACCAGCCGCCGTTTCGGAGGCAGTTCCTTCAAAACCTGATCCTTGGTCCGCCGGAACAGCAGCCCTTCCCGTTTCAGGTATTCCCCCAACAATTTCGGATCCGTCACAATCCCGTTTCCGTAACCATAGCACCATTCCCGGGTAAAACTGTCCCAATCGCCCAGACAATGGTAATCCAGAATATTCATTACATTCCACATCTCCCCGCCCCTGTTGTAAATCGGGGTCCCGGAAAGACCGATTACATTGCGGCAGCTGTCTGCAATCAGGCTGGCACTGCTGTATTTTTCCGTGCCGGCATGACGCAGCTCCTGTATTTCATCAAAAATGACCGTCTGAAATCCTGCCTTTGGCAGAACTTCCTTCCATCCCCGGAGCAGCAGATAATGTATGATGTATAAATGCGCCTTCGGCAGGGTATAAGGCTTCAGACCGCGGACAACATGAACGTCCGGCATCTGCAGAAACCGCCGGATCTCCCCTTCCCAGTTCTTCACCAGATGTGCGGGTACAACCAGCAAAGCCGGATAAGCGCCGGTCTGAGCCAGGTAGGCAAGCGCCTCCACCGTTTTGCCAAGGCCCATTTCATCCGCCAGCAACGTACGATTGTTTTGCAGCAGAAAACCCAGGCCTTCCTTCTGAAACTCCATCAGTTCTCCATGGAACAGAGTATCGGAAGGCTCTGTCTTCAACGGATATTGGTTGCTTCGTTCCCTGGCCAGGACATGCTGTCTTGCCTCGGCCATCTCCGCATCCCACCGTTTCGGATTCCGGATCTTCAGGGGATAACGGAGCATCAGCCAGTTCAGATCCCCGATGATCCGCCGGTTGGCCGGAAACCGGGCCACTCCTCTGCTTTTGCCCGCACATCCCGGGAACAGCCGTTTTGCCATCTGACAGACACAGGGCTCGCCCTTGATGATCCATTTCCCGGTTCTGCCGTTGTAGGTGAGGGTACCGTAATAATGGTTGCACGGGCCAGGCTCCTTCATATAGTCCGGCAAAAACACTTCCTGATGCTCTGTCTTTTCCATCAGTTCAAAGCCACCCCCCACAAACGGTTCAGACCAAACAAAATACAGGGCTTGTCCATAATTCGGCCTGGTATATTCACATTTCGTTCCACCACGAGAATCACAGCCCGGATTTCCTCAAAGGAAGCATAGCGTTCCAGCTGTCCGATGACTGCCGTGCGATTGGGTTTCCCTCTTTTGACTTCCAGGCCGATTCCGTCTTCTATATAAAAATCGATACGGTTACGGGGTGCCAGCCGGTATTCCTTTTGGAAGGGGATATCCTTTCGGGCAAGCGCGTCTGCTATGAGCTCCTGTATTTTGTATTCCTCCGTGATCACACCGATCCGAAGCTCCCGCAGCGCAGCCAATACCCTGTCCACCTGGCCTGCCAATTCTGCCGGTTTCCCGTCTGTCAGTTTCCTTCCCGCCAATTCCTGCCTCCCGTCCCGATATCCAAATTCTCTTTACTCCCCTGGAATCCGTCATGTACCGGAACCCCATGCAAAAATTCCCCGGATCCCTGCCTGCTTATATCATGATTTCCGTTTTCAGAATCCGTTGTCACGGTATCACGGTATTTTAAAAAGGCCCCCGCAGCGAGAGCCTTCGTTCACGAAAGATAATCATAACGCCGATCTGAAATTACCACGTGTCAGCTTAATTATAGGTTGGCCGAGCCGGGTTGTCAATGTGCAAAACCGTCAATCCCTGCGTCTTCCACCACCGTAAATGGAAAAAGTAACATCCAGAGTCAAGGAGCCTCACCGTGGGCGCGAATTTGAGATGCACCACTAAACTTTCGGCACAGCTTCTATAAGCCAAATAATCCAAAGATATATGATCTCAGTGTAAAAGATCACAACCATCACCGCAAGGGTCAGTATATTTTCGATAATCGGCCTGGTCTCCCTTTTCCCAATCTCTAAGGCTGTCTTGTTTCGCACAGTCAGATAAATAAAACATGCGATGCCCAAAAGAAGAGCAAGCCCAAAAAGTATCGTATTAAAATACGGTATTTGGCGAATCATACCCTGTGCATATTTGTTGAGTACAGCAAACAGGATAAAGGCAACGATAAAAAACGTGGCTGAAGCCACAACCATCAGCATCCTGGTCAGGATAGACTTCATAATGGCTGTATTCATAGAGATCTTCCCCCCTGTTAATCAAACTGAGTCCTGCCTACAATTTGCTATTCATCGCGCAGAAAGTACTCCCGTATGGCAAGGGTTCCTCCATACTTATATTGAACATTTTCTACCGTAATGTAATTAAGGATTGAATTGAGGTTTCCCCCCTATTCATTTGGCTTATTTTATCTGACATTTTAATGTTATCACGTTTTGACTATAAATTCTATCATTGCAACTATATTTTATTGCTCATATTTCACAGAAATCACCCTTTTAATAGCGACACGGTTCCATCTGTTTCCATTTCTTTATCCGGCAAGATCGTAAAGACATTGTCTGCGATTGCATCAAAGGCACGATCGTGTGTAATGACGACTATGGTCTTTTCCCCTTTTAAACTTTTCAGATAATCAAGCAGTTTGTCCTGTGTATCCACATCCAGATTTGTCATTGGTTCATCCAAAAACAGGTAGTCATAAGGTAATGACAGCACCCTCAGCAGATTCAGCTTCTGTTGCTGACCATAGCTTAAATTAATGGGGTTGCATTGAATTTGTTTTTCCTCAAAATCGATCGCCAAAAGCTTTTTAATTTGATCGTCCGGAGGAATCCCAAACATATTATCCTCAAAGCTGCCTTCTATTACCAGCGTCGGATAGGTTAAAAATGAGCTGTTATCGATATCTCTGGCAATTTTAATGTCTCCGGTTCCGAACTCCGGTGGAATATTACCAGTCAGGTAATTGATCAGCATTGATTTTCCGCTGCCGTTTGCTCCCTTTACAACGGTAAAGCTGCTCTTTTCAATCAGCAGATCCTTCACATTAAATAAAAGATCTTTCTCCCGGTCGTCCCGATACAATGAAAAAGAGGAAGCATCCACCAGATGGTCCGTGGCGCGTAGACGTTCAAATCCGGATGGCTCTTTTGCCTGTTCATGTATCGTTTCCACACGGCTGATATTCGTCTGGTTTACCTTTTTCCTTATCAGGGAATCAAAAACAGCGGATATGGGATCGGAAACATAATTGAGAACCTGATAGATGAACAGAATGGAGCCCACGGTCATTTTTCCATGGAAGCACAGGACCGCAGATACCGAAAGAATCAAAATACTGTAAAACTTACTTACCGTGGCTGGCAGAGCCGTTGACAAAATTTCGTAAAATCTGAATTTTGTAATGAAATTCAAATACTGCCCTGAGATTTTCCTGTACCGATGAATGAAGTAATCTTTCGTTCTGCTTATGTTGATTTCCCGCTTGGATTCGATGATTCGTCTGGTTTCATTTAAATAGGCATCCTGCGTTGGCATTCCTTTTTTCTGAAAATCACTGCTGATTTGGCTGGGCTTTATGGTAGCAGCCAGTGTAATGGGAATATACAGCACAAACAATGCGCCTATCATCGGGTTAATGTAAAAATTGATTCCCATAACTGCCAGAACAATTATAATATTCGCAATCCAGTAGGTATACAGATTGGTCGTTATTTCCCCATAGGCAAAAGCACAGTTCGTCACCACATTATAATAATATCCTTTGTCATTTCGGCTGTAGTTTTTATAATTGAGATTCAAAAGATTCATGAGTGTATTCCTTGATGTCACAATAGATGCATTCAATTCTTCCTTTAGAGGCAGGAAGCGGTTCATGTAAATATTGGATAAACAGCTGCAAATGGTTATAAGGACCGTCCCAAGAACCCAGGAAGGAAAAAGAGCTTCCTTCCCTCCAATCAATATATTATCAACAAGATAGGACAGACAGGAAGCAAAAGCCAATGCCAGCATGGCATCCAGACATAATCCCATGGCAATCAGAAAAAGCTTCAGACGATATCGATATAAATACATTTACTATCCTCTCCTTCACGCCAAAAGACCTGGAAAACACCTAAATCAATACCCTTTTTGGTGATGCAATACGGATGAAAAATGGAAATGCAGTCAATCCTTCCTGATCTGCTGATGAACAATTGCCCCATTCTCAACGATCAGATCTCCGTCATACTCCACTTTCCCTATCTCACAGCCTTCCCCGATCCGAATATTCGTTCCCATGAGCAGATCTGCCCGGGTATGGACAACCTGAATGACATCGGCCTGAATGCTGTTCACTTCCAGTTCTGCTTCTGTTACGGTCTTTCCTTTTTCTACAACAACATGATCGGCAACCATGTCTCCCTTTACCTGACTGTTGTTATTTAATTCAATATGTATGCCGTCTGAAACAAGCCGTCCCTGAATCGCAAAACCGCCTTTGGACAGGAACTGATCGGTCTCCACATCCCCGCCGGTCTGCAAAAACCCGGCCAGTCGGATCCGGTCCGTATGAATGCCACGCTTTGTACGGCAACTTCCACTGACGGATATACTGTCCGCTGATATTTCCTCTTTTATCTTTATACCACCGGAAACTGCCAGGGAATCGCAATGCAGATTGCCTTCTATCCTGGACTGACCGCTGACAGACAATTGATCCGCCTCCACATCGGATTGAAACTCTCCCATTCCCGAAATGGAAATCCTGTCCCCTTTGACCTTCCCATGGCCTTTGAATTTCCCTGCCACACTGATCCTGTCCGCCTGAACGTCCTTCTGAAAATCTGCCATGCCGGAAATACTGATCTGATCCGCAGAAACGGGGCCGGTAAAGCTGCCCATGCCGGAAATGCTAAGTTGACCGGTTTTTATTTCACCATCATAGCGCGCATGGGAACGGATGAATATATTTTCCCCTTTTTCTCCACTCCCCGCGTGATGAGAAGAATGCGGAGCATCATCCTGCGAAGCGTCTTTCTGCGAAGCATCTTCCTGCGAAGCATCTTCCTGCGATTCACCGTATTGATTCGTACCTTCCGCCTCCGGGTCTGCCTCCCCATCCTCCTTCGAAGTCCCAAGTGCCTCCAGCAGATCCATGGTTTCCTCCATATTCAGTTTCCCGGCCTTGAACATTTCCAGAATCCGTAACCTCTCCTCACTCATTTTGAAACCCTCCTTATTTTTATGCCTTCAGGCCTTCAGCAGCCGTCTTTCTCTCCAATGGCCTGGTTTTCCCTTACTTGCTTTTGCTCCTCCCTTTTAGCCTGTTGAGTGCTTCCTGCGGGCTGATCTCACCTTTTTCCAATGCATTCAGAATCTCAGCTGTTTCCTTTTCATCCGGCGAGTTCTGCTGAACCGGTGCAGGCTCTGCCGTCGCTCCTTTTGCTGACAGGTTCAGGGCCTGCAGCACTTCGTCCAGACGATTGCGGATCGTGGGATAGGATAATCCAAGTTCCTTTTCCACGTCCTTGATATTCCCCCTGCATTTGAGGAATGCCTCGATGAAGTCCGCCTGCTCCCGCTCCAGGCTGCAAAACCGGCAGGGAGTAAACTCGCCTTCCGTTCTGGTATGACAATGACTGCAGACAAACCCGGTGATGGTAATTTCATGCCCGCAGATACTGCACTTCCCCGGCACCTGATATCTCATATTTATCACCTCCATGTTTATATTTAAACACAGTATTTCAATATTGTCAACTCTATTTTGATATATTTAATTTTGTAATTAATATTGTTTATAAACGAATTGACGTTCACATAATCATTTCATTTTTTTGCATTTATTGCGCTTTGATTTTACTTTTTCAGACGTCTGCTTAGGGGTATGCAATTGACCAATCCATTATTTCTCCAGGACAAACAGATCATCCAGCCTATCGTCCAAAAAGCGGTACACATCTTCCAATGCCCGATTATAAATAACCGGAGCGATTTTCTCCAGGATAAATCCCAGAAAGAGCTCGGCAGCCATATCCCCTATGACCTCGTCCCTTTCGTTTTCAAAATAAACCTTGATGTCCTCGATACACTGCTTTTTCTTCTCCCGATCAATATCGTTGCGGTTCATTAGAGTTCTCCTTTTTTGTTACACCCGGGTGATACGATAATCGGCGTCTCTGGCGGTCGGCCTCATACAGAAGAATCGATGCTGCACATGCCACATTCAGGGAAGAAGCGGAACCGTGGATTGAGATCCGAACCATACTGTCACACAGGCTGCGATAGCTTTGGCTCATACCGCTGGTTTCGTTTCCGAGAACGAGAGCAGTGGGAGCAGTGAAGTCATGATCCGCAAGATCGGTATCCGCCTTTTCGTCCGAGCCGACAATGTGAAACCCCGGCAGGGCACTCCGGATTCCAGTCAGCCAGGGCAGCAGTTCCCTATGGGACGGCAGCCGGAGGACCGGTAAGGTAAAAAGAGAGCCGACACTGGCCCGGATCGTGCGCGGATCATAAAGATCGACGCAATGGCCGGTCAGAATCAGCCCGTCTGCCCGGAAGGAATCACAGGTCCGTATAATGGTTCCCAGATTTCCATAATCAGAAGGACGGTCAAACAACACAAGCAGCAGATGATCGTGAATCCGAATCCGGGAAAGGGAGTTATCCGGCATGTCGGCCACCGCCAGCAATTCCGAAGGCTCCTCCTTGTCACTGAGCTCCGCCATAAGGGCTGCCGGCAATTCGATGTGTTCCCTTGCCCCGGCTGTTTTCAGGATGTTCCGTGCCCATTCGGACAGGCGGACATCCTGCATATAGATCAGAGAGTGAATACTCCATTTGTTCTCCACCAGGCGGGAAATGGGATTCACACCTTCCACAAAAAACTCCCCGTATTTGTTTCGCTTTTCCCGATTGCGGCATAATACCTCAATATGCTGATATACGTTATTTTTGGACCAGACCTGGATGACTTCCGGAACCATTTGAAACACCTTCCATTCTTTTGTATAAAACCGTTTCTCCGACTTTCCCTCAACGATTTTAGCATCTCCCATCCCACATGGATTGCCAAGGACAATTCTCTCCGCCTGTGTTCAAAAAATCATGAGAATCAGCGGTATAGTAAAAACGGATAAAATGGTGGAAATGCTGATGCATCGGGAAGCCAGGCCGGCATCCCCGCCATATTTTCTAGAATAAATGGCAGCATTGGCTGCGGCAGGCATGGCAGTCAGAATGACACAGACATGCAATACGTCCTTTGGCAGCCTCAGGGGGCTCAGCATGGCATAAACCAGCAAGGGAAGAACGATCAGCCGCACGGCACTCCCGTAATAAATCTCCTTCCCCCGAAACAGCTCCCGTACCGGCACCTCTGCCAGCAAAGACCCGACGATTAGCATGGAAAGAGGCGTCGTCATGGATCCCACCATGGAAACAGCCTGCATCACCACATCCGGCAGCGGAATCTGCAAAAGAAAGAGAAGCATGCCAACGGCAACGGAAAGAAGGATGGGGTGGGTCAGGATCTTTTTCAGGGCATCCCTGTCACTCCTGCCCGTAAAAATCATGACCCCGTAGGACAAAGCCAGAACTTGAAACGGAACGGAATACAAAGCGCCATAAAATATCCCTATACTGCCAAAAATGCTGTCCAGCACCGGCAAACCCATAAACCCGCAATTGGAAAATACCGTTATGTATTTCAATACATTCCGGGTCGAATCCGGCCAGCGCAGATAGAGGAACCTGCCTGCCAGCATGGAAACCAGATGGATCACCAGGGACAACAGCAACACCAGTCCGGCATTTCGGAGCATCTCTTCCGAAAAGTTAAAATCAAAGGAAGAAACGATCAGCAGCGGCTGCGTTACCTGAAGCAACAGGTCGGATAATTTTCCGACCATATCCGCGGATATGATATTTCTCTTTCTGGAAGCTGGATATTTTCCCGTCACGCTCCACCAGCATAGCAAGAGTAGGCGTCTGTACCCGGCCCACATTCAGGGTTTTATGATAGAGGACGGAGAAAAGCCTGGTGGCATTTATCCCTATGAGCCAGTCCGCCTTTGAGCGGCAAAGCGCCGATTGATACAGGGCTTCATACTCTATGCCCGGTTTCAGGTTTCCAAAGCCCTCACGGATGGCGGTATCTTCCATTGAGGAAATCCACAGGCGGGATATGGGTTTTGTGCAGCCGGCCATTTCATAGACAAGCCGGAAGATAAGCTCACCCTCACGGCCAGCGTCACAGGCATTTACTATCTCGGATATGCCGGAACGCTCCATCAGGTTTTTAAGAACGGTGAATTGTTCTTCCTTGCCGGGGGAAAGTACATACTGCCATTCATCCGGCAAAATGGGGAGGTCATCATAATGCCATTTTTTGAAACGTTCATCATAGCTGCCTGCGTCGGCAAGGCCCACAAGATGGCCGATACACCAGGAAACGAGATAGCCATTCCCCTCATAAAAACCATCGGCCCTGGATGTAACACCCAGGGCCGACGCAATGCTTTTCGCAACACTCGGTTTTTCACAGATTACAAGTTGCATTGGACTCCTCCTTTTGGATTGTTTTGAGATTACGTAGGGTGTATAATTCACTTAATACAAGCAAGGTCTACAAGTTTCAGAAGTTGCAGGTGAAAATGATGAAGGATATCAAGCGACTGGCTACACAATTTAGGAATGCTATCGATGCAGCAAAGGATGACCGTATATTTTTCAGGGAAACTATATTTCGTGAATTCCCCCGAGGATGTTGCGGTATTGCAAGTGAACTATTAGCGCAGTTTCTATTAGAAAGTGGTATACGCACCTATTATATATGTGGAAACTATCGGGAAGGCAGTTTTGATAATTTCCAATCTCATGCATGGTTAGAGACTGAAGACAATATAATCATTGACATCACTGGCGACCAGTTCAGGTATAACCCAGCTTTTTTGAATTATAACAAACCAATTTATGTTGGCTTGATGGATGATTTTCATAACCTTTTTGAAATTGATTTTGGTCGCAGCGATGTATGTTATC
>ENA-UOOK01005988-UOOK01005988.1-fermentation-metagenome-genome-assembly--contig:-NODE-5988-length-11887-cov-6.256761_pt1 | contig 11887 bp, 10 predicted proteins | sample MGYA00245777_ERZ724023 | MGnify/ENA primary metagenome ERZ724023 (study PRJEB28704, sample SAMN03018312) | fermentation metagenome | biome: anthropogenic terrestrial biome; feature: soil; material... | reverse complement strand
CTGGCAACCCCTGAGGCAAGTCCATCAAGACCGTCAATTAAATTTATGGTATTTGTAATTCCCACCAGCCAAAACAGTGTTATAATAAAGGACAGCCATGTAAACAAATAGCTCATACCTGTTTCCGAAAGAGGGTTTGTTATAAAATGTATCCTCACGCCGCCCCTTATTGCTATCAATGCAGCTAAAATCTGCATAACAAGCTTTATTTTCGCAGGCATTCCATACATATCATCCACAACTCCCGTAAGCATAATTAACGTTGCGCCTGCCATGACGTGGTAATTAAGTGAATTATGGGGCATGTATACAAACATGCAGGAAATTATTGCCACATATATTGCAAGTCCGCCAAAATACGGCATCGGGTCTTTATGGATTTTCCTTGTTTCCTTAGGCACATCCATTGCTCCCACCTTTATTGCAAGTTTTCTTGCAAGTGGAGTCATTACGAATGATATAATAACAGCAGAAATAAAAGCTATTAAATTTTCAGTCATTACTTTCCCTCTTCTTTTGAAATTTCTATATCCATTATTTTGTTTACTCTGTTTTCATGCCGTCCGCCTTCAAATTCAGCCGAAAGCCATGCATCAACGATTTCTGTTGCTAAACCCGCACCTGTAACTCTGCCTCCCAAGGCAAGCATATTGGCATCATTGTGCATTCTCGACATTCTTGCCATGTATTCGTTGGTGCACAATGCGCATCTTATCCCTTTAACCTTATTTGCGGCAATTGAAATTCCTATTCCTGTTCCGCACACGATTATTCCTTTGTCAGCTTCATTACCGGCTACCATCAAAGCCGCCTTTTTCCCGTAATCAGGATAATCGACGGATTTCGTGTCATAAACACCTATATCATTTAAATCATAACCTTCTTTTCTTAAATGTTCCTTAATTGCTTCCTTTAATTCAAATCCTCCATGGTCGCTTGCCAACACTATTTTCATATTTCCTCCGCCCTATCCATATTATGAATTATTTTTTTTAACTCTTTTTCGATTTCGTCCCTGCTTTTTTTATAAAAATTATAATCTCTGCCATAGGGATCATCAATATCCTTGCTCAAGAGTTTTTCCTCGCTGATTTTCGCGGCAAATTCTTTTAAAGTAAAAATCTTTGAAGGAACATCCCCATTGATCATAAAATAATCTTCTATGACCTCCTTGTGATGTGAAGTCATGGTTAAAATTATGTCCGCTCTTTCTGCTTCGTCAGACAATTGCCTTGCTCTGTGTCCCGTTATATCTATTCCCTTTTCCTTTAATGCCTTTATAGCTTTTTCATTGGCATGCTCTCCGGGGAAAACACTTATTCCGGCAGAAGATACATTTATATAGTCAATTCCTTCCTTTTTGAGCATATCTTTGAAAATACCTTCCGCCATTGGGCTTCTGCAGGTATTCCCTGTGCAAACAAACAAAATATTCATGTTATACCTCAATTACTTCGCCGGCTGCCTTGCCAAGCCTGTTCAATATTGCCTTACCGAGACCTTTTTCATCAACTGCCTCCGACAATATTATATCAATTCCCATATGGTCGAAATCTCTCAAGCACCTAAACAGGTTTGACGAAATAGTAAGCATTTTTGTTCTGTCCCCCATACAAATTGTTGTTTTATTCCCATAAAATTTTTCAGTTTGAGCAGTTGACATTATCCCCGTATTAAGTCCTTGAGATGTAAATTTATCATAATCTTCATTTATTTTTTCCGCAGCATTTACCATATCACCCTTATATAATATTACCTTTGCTTTCGGTGAATAATGCCTGTATTTCTGCCCCGGTGATTTAGGTATGGTTTTTTCTCCGCTTTTTATTATTGCAGGGTCGTAAGCACATTCGCCAAGGACACCTGCTATATCCTCTCCCGTAATTCCTCCCGGTCTTAAAATCATGGGAGTGGAGCTTGTCATGTCAACCACTGTTGATTCAAGACCTATATAGGTACTTCCTCCGTCAATAATCATATCAACCTTCCCCATCAAATCCTCTATTACATGGGACGCTTCCGTTGGGCTTGGCTTTCCCGATATATTGGCACTGGGAGCGGCAATGGGTTTTTTGCTTTCCATTATTAATGCACGCGCTATCTTATTTACAGGCAGACGTATTGCCGCCGTATTTAGACCTGCGGTTATCTTGTCTGATAATATTTCCTTTTTATATAAAATCATGGTGAGAGGTCCCGGCCAAAATCTTTCAGCCAAAATCTTTGCATTTTCAGGTACTTCCCTTATTAAGTCATACATTTCCTCAACCTCAGCTATATGGACTATTAAGGGATTATCCTGAGGTCTTCCCTTTGCTTCAAATATTTTATCAACGGCATTTTCATTCAGGGCATCCGCACCTAAGCCATAAACCGTTTCCGTAGGGAAAACAACAGTTCCTCCTTTGTTTATAATATCTGCAGCTTCCTTAATAATATTATAATCTATATTTTCGGGGTCAACCTTCACTACTTTTGTTTTTATACTGTCTTCCATTATATACCTTCTTTAATTTAAGCCGTTTTTAATTCATAGAGATATTATATACCACATTAATCTTATGTACAAGAATTTACTCTTTAATAATTTTTAATTTCTTAAATCTGTTAAGGCGCATATAATATAAGGAAGGGGGACACACCTCTACTCAAAAGGAAGGGGGACACACCTCTACTCAAAAGGAAGGGGGACACACCTCTACTATAGGGTAAGTCTCTGGGGTAAGAGGAATGTCCCCGTACTTGAGTCTCTGGGGTAAGAGGAATGTCCCCGTACTTAGGAAGGGGAATGTCCCCGTTCTTGAAGGAGGGAATTTGTGAATATATTGGATTATTTAATAAAGGGATTGGTTTTCGGGGGAATAGGCACTTCAATAGGAGGCTTAATTTCCATATTTATATACAAGCCAAGCAATAAGTTGATTTCGGGAATTTTAAGCTTTGCGGCAGGAATTATGCTTGCTGTTACATCCTTTGACCTTATGCCCGAAGCATATAAAATCGGAGGATTTTTCATAGTTACATTGGGGCTTGCAATAGGACTTGTAATTGTTTTCTTTGCAAACGACATGATTCCCGATAAAAAATTAAATCAGTATAAGGGCAAGAAGCTGAATTACGTTAAAATGAGTTTAATTATAATTATAAGTATAAGCCTGCATAACTTTCCCGAAGGTGTGGCTGTAGGCTCCAGCTACGTTTACTCGGATAATTTAGGCTTAAAAATAGGAATACTCATTGCAGCACACGATATACCCGAGGGCATAAGTGTGGGTATTCCCCTGATTATGTCAGGTGCCTCCCCTGTTAAGGTAATGCTTTTGACCTTGCTTACAGGGGTTCCAACTGCGCTGGGGGCTGTATTCGGAGCAGTAGTTGGCGGAATTTCGGATTATTTCATAGCTTTTTGTCTTTCAGCAGCAGCAAGCAGCATGCTTTATGTGTCCGCAAATGAACTGATACCCGAGGCAAAAATTCTTTACGGCGGCAAGAGCAGCTCAATATTTTTGATGCTCGGATTTTTGAGCGGATGCTATTTATCATTTGCAATCTGAGGAAAGGGGACACACCTCAAGAGGAAGGGGGACACACCTCTACTCAAAAGGAAGGGGGACACACCTTAAAGGAATGTCCCCCTTCAGAATTAATTTATTTAATTATAAGTTGACTGATTTTATCATTTGTATCTATGCTGTGCACCTGCATTTTATTTTCGGAGAATGTGTACAAATAATCACCGATGTATATTATTCTTTTAATCTCGTCTCCATAGGTCGTATCGGATTCCCTGTGAGTTATCATATTTTTTATGCTTATGCTGTCATTGGAAACATTATAAATATACGCTCCGTTAAAATCACTCTTGTAGTTATTTTCCGTTCTGTTTAAAGGTAATGCCATCAAACCCTTGCTCAATGAGAACATCAATGCCTTGTGATTGTACAATACTTCCGAATATGTTCCTGCCTTCCCGATTATTTCGGCAAATGTTTCCTTCGGTTTATTCACATTCGTAACATCAAACATTGAAATTTTCAATCCTCCGGTTACGGTTCCTCCCCACTGGCTTTCTTCCGTGTCATATCCAAAGCCTAATATGTGATTTTCATCAACCATATGCAAATATGTGCTGTATCCCGGAATTTTCAGCATTCCCTTTAATTCCGGAGATTTAGGATTTGACGTGTCAATTACAAACAGCGGGTCAACCTGTCTGAAGGTTACCATGTACACCCTGTCTCCCGCAAAGCGTGTGCTGTAAATTCTTTCACCCTCGGCCAAGCCTTCCAATTTTCCCAATGCTTTTAAATTTTCATCCAAAATATATACGTTGTTTTTTGATGTATCTCTCCACATATCACCAGTGGTTGTTGCAATTCTGAATGTTTTGTCATGCTCGTCCATGGAGAATTGATTTATTATGGTTCCGGGAACCTCACCCTGAACAACTGAGCCTATTTTACCCTCATCCAACTTAAATTTATAGATTACGGTACTTGCTGTATATTCGGGATTAAATTCCTCAAGCTGACTTGCTCCGTAATCATAGGAATAATCGGCTACCGCAGCATAGAGGCTTCCCTGCGAAACATAAATCGTATCGGAGCCGCCCAAGAACACATTTACATCCGGCTTTGATGCTTTATCCGACAAATCAATTCCGATTGCATACATATATCTTGAATCGATATAGTTTGGGAAATATTTTATTTCATCATATCCGTATTCATGCTTTTCATTATTTAGAACATCCGAATAATACGGCAGAGGTATTTCTGCATCCTTTTTATCGTAATAGCTGAATCCTATGTTGATATTCTTGTTATTTATCAAATACAGGGCATCATCAATCACCCTGCCGGATAAATAATTGCCGTCGAAGAGATATTCCCTTTCAAGTAAGGGCTTTTCCATATTCTCTATATTGTAAATCAACACGTTTGTCCTGTCCTCATAATATTTAGGAGGCATTATGGAAGGCTTAACCATCATGTCCGTGCTGTCAGTGATCGGAGCATTCATAATATGGAAGTAATTATTCTGACCGATTACAATGAGCTTATTTCCTACTGTGAAAATTTCGCTGATGCTTGTATTTTCAGGAATGGTCAAGGTATTGACAACCTCCGGAGCCCTTGGATTTGAATCAATTATCTTCAGTCCCCTGCCTGTATTGATGTATATATATTTTCCGTCATTTTTAATAATATCTCCTTCCTGTACTCCTTCCACCTGATTGTTCGTATCCGATTTATCCATGTTGGAAGTTACAGATTCGCTGTCATCCCGCGAGGCTCCTGGAGCCATAGGAGTTTCCGCTGCTGAGTTTTCGGCAATATCATCTGCACTAAATCCTCTGCCCATCCAAATATAATTATAAAGCTTTGAATTATACTCCAACAGAGCAATTAAGTTTTCCTTTGTTCCCACAGTTGAAATTACATTTTTATCGGCAGGGGCAACAGTATTTTTAGTTATGTATATTTCTCCCGTACTTTGGTCCCACCTTACCGTATGTCCCAAATTTTCAACAACAAATCTGAGAGGAGCAAATGTCCTGCTGTTTATCATCCTCGTAGGTACATCAATATCCTTGACAATACCGTTAACCATTACCTTGTCCATGCCTAAAATCATTTCTATTTCATTGTTGTCATCCTTGATAACTACTTCCTGAAGGTTCTTGTTCCAATCCACCTTCGCGCCCAATTTCTCGAAGACACCTCTCAAGGGTATCAATGTTCTTCCATTTTCTATGAATGGAGCAACATCCAAGAATACCTTTTCATTATCCACATAAATTTTTAATCCGTCCTGAGCAAAAGCTGTAACACTAAAACATAAAATTAAAATCATAGTTAAAATAAATACCTTATAAATATTTTTCATAATCTCACCTCTCTTTTTAAGACGTATTTTAATAATACTTGTTCCTATTATACCATAATATTTTATTTGTGAAACAAAGGATGGTTCATCCTTTTTCCAATCCGAAGAATGTATCATCCTTTTTATCCGAATTATTCAGTTTTGAATGTGCTGCAGCAGGTTTCCGCCGGAACCACCGCATTTTTTCCGTTAACGATAATATCCGATGCTTCACACTTTCGGGCATTATTGTAGGTGCATTTTACAGCCTCGCAGCTTATATACGTGTCACCCTGGGGCTCCTTAACAGAGCTTTGTACGCCGGGTTTCTGCTCAATAAATGTATCGCAGTTTGTTGATCGGCTTTCATCCGCCCTTTTTCCCTCAACGGCTATTGTTGCTGCTGTACACCCCAATCTTTTGTTAAAGTAACAATTCGTTACCGTGCATTTAATTTCCGCCATGGCATATCTCCTTTCATCGATGGTTTTTTTTAGTTTATCCCAAAGATGTTTAATTATGCCTTATATTTACCTATAATACGCAAGCAGCAAGTCTACCATTCTCCCGTAGCTCCTTACCCCGTCATGTTGATTGTTTGCTTTCAGATATGTATCATTTACTTTATCGGCGACATCGGCAACCTTCGTTTCAAACTGTTTCCAATATCTTCGTGAAAACTCCATATCCTTTCTTACATCCTCCGAATATAAATTATAAAGCCTTACAAATTCATTATAATCCTCAGAATACAAAACATTCATTGAATGGGTCAGTGCTAACATGGTTCCGCTGTAATAAAAATCATCATACCCTGATTTAATGCTCGCTAAATATGACACGAAATTTGCTTCATCCTCCCTCATAAATCCCCTTAGGTGAACCAATTCATGAAGCATTACGGAGGGAAGCTGATAAGGGGGTATATGAACGTTCACATTTGCTTCAAATGTAAAGGGGAAAAATACTCCCGTTATTCCCAAGTAAGACATAACCTTTGAATTCCTTACAGCCTTGGGAGCCGAAAAGTTCCCTTCCAATATTTTATATTCTTCCGACAACCTGTTCATAGCATTTTCAGCTCTTTGTGAAGTATCATGAAAATTGTCATCCAATAATTTCGCTGTGCCTGAATTATCAGTGCTTAGCCTTGCTCTGTATTCATTTGCATCTTCTGTTAAAGTTTCACAAAGTTTGATAAGCTCCTGCTTTGAAGAATCCTTAATTTCCAAACCGCTGTGATAAGTGAATTCATATCTGTAATAATTGATTCCGCAAAGTAAAACAAACAAAAAATATATCAACGAGAAAAAAGAAACCAATCCTGAAATATATTTTTTAATGTATTCCCATGTTTGATATTTTATGCTTTCTGTTATGGTGACAACAGTCAGTGTTATTATTGCTATGATTAGAGCTATAATTATCAATTCAGCTGCCGATTTATCGGACACAGACGAAAAAAAACCCAATGTTTTAACAAAAAAGGAATAAATATTAACAGAATAATATTCCGCATAGATTGGGTTGTTTTTTGCAATAATAGTGAGAATTGCCGATACAGGTATCAGCCATAATAAAAACCAATGCTTTTTCATTCTTTCACCTTATCCTAGGAAATTATACCATATCATTGCTATAAATAAGCTGTAAAGCAACGTGTCATTCTGAGAGCGCAGTTCGAAGAATCTCATACTTTAAAACCTGAGATCCTTCGCTTCGCTCAGGATGACGTAAATGGGATTTGTCATTCCGGCTGTTTATTATACGCTCTATAATGCCTACTTTACTTCCGTTACCTCATATCCCGCATCAGTTACTGCCTTTGTCAATTCTTCACCGCTAACATCCTTGCTTAATGCAACCTCTGCCGATTTTTTCTCTAAATCAACAACTGCATTTTCTACTCCGTCCACCGCTTTCAATGCTTTTTCAACAGCAGCCTTGCAGTGTCCGCAGCTCATTCCTTCAACTGTTAATACCTTATTCATTTCATTTCCTCCATTTTTATTATTTTTTGTTTTACTTTCTTTATTGACTAAAGCATCTGTTTCCAATGAATAAACATTTAATGCTTCCTTTGACATTCTCACCGGTTTGAAAAATTTAAGCCTCAATGCATTTGATACCACCGAAACCGAGCTTAAGCTCATTGCGGCTCCCGCAAACATCGGGTTAAGCTTCCATCCCAGCATGCTGTAAAAGACTCCTGCCGCCAATGGTATTCCCACCGTATTGTAAATAAATGCCCAAAATAAATTTTGCTTTATATTCCTTAAGGTAGCCTTGCTTAATTGAACGGCAGTAACGGCATCCAATAAATCACTTCTTATGAGCACTATGTCAGCAGATTCTATGGCAACATCCGTTCCCGCTCCTATGGCAATTCCCACGTCCGCTCTTGCAAGCGCCGGAGCATCATTGATGCCGTCTCCGATCATCGCAACCTTTCTGCCCTGCTCCTGAATTTTTCTTACTTCTCTTTCCTTATCCTGAGGCAATACTTCCGCAATCGCTCTTGAAATATTCAGCTGTTTCCTGATTGCTTCAGCGGTTTTTTTGTTATCCCCCGTAAGCATTACAACCTCGATTCCCATTGCCTCAAATTCCTTGATTGCAAGTTCACTTGTAGGCTTAACCATATCCGCAACGGATATTATACCCAATACACTGTTTTCATCCGCAAAATATAACGGTGTTTTTCCTTCTTCCGCAAGCTTGACGCTTTTTTCTTCAAAATTTTTAATCTGTATATTTTGCTCGTTTATTAATCTTAAATTACCAAGATAATATATTTTGCTATTAATTTCAGCCCTTAACCCTTGACCGGGAATTGCTTCGAAGTTTTCCACATCATATAATTCGAGATTTAAATTTTTAGATTCCTCAACTATTGCATCTGCCAAGGGATGCTCGGAGCCCTTTTCTGCGGATGCGGCTATTCTCAGCATTTCCGTTTCATCTATTCCATCGGTGACAAGATTTGTAACCCTCGGCTTCCCTTCTGTTATTGTTCCTGTTTTATCCATAACCACCGTTTGTATGTGGTGAGCTGTTTCCAGTGCGTCTGCGGATTTAATAAGTATTCCGTTTTCCGCACCCTTTCCTGTGCCGACCATTATTGCAGTAGGTGTGGCAAGACCTAATGCACATGGGCATGAAACTACCAATACCGCTATTCCTATTGAAAGAGCAAACTCGAAATCCTTACCCACAAGCAGCCATACTATTGTTGCCACAACAGCCACCGCGATTACCACGGGCACGAATATACCGCTTATTTTATCCGCCAATTTTGAAATTGGTGCCTTTGAGGAACTTGCCTCTTCGACCAATTTGATTATTTGCGATAATGTTGTATCATCTCCCACCCTTTGAGCTTCGAATTTAAAGAAACCGGATTTATTTATGCTGGCGCCTATTACCTTATCCCCAATACTTTTTTCCACAGGAATACTTTCGCCTGTCAGCATCGATTCATCTATTGAAGAATTACCGGATACGATTGTACCATCAACAGGTATGGACTGACCGGGCTTAACAATTATTATATCACCCATCACAACATCTTCCACGGGAATTTCTTCCTCGATTCCGTTTCTTTCAACCAAGGCTGTTTTTGGCGATAAATCTATGAGCTTTTTAATTGCATCCGAGGTTCTTCCCTTTGCTCTTGCTTCAAAGAATTTACCCAACGTAATTAATGTTAAAACCACAGCTGCCGACTCAAAATATAAATCCATTGAAAATTGCATTACCATATCCATATCCATGTGACCGAGACCGTAGCCTATTTTATAAATTGCATAAATTCCGTAAGCTGCGGCTGCCGAAGTACCTATGGCAATCAATGAATCCATATTCGGGGAACCTTTAAACAAGGTTTTAAATCCAATCCTGTAATATTTGCTGTTTATAATCATAACAGGCAAACATAATAAAAACTGTGTAAACGCAAATATCAATGCATTTTCCATTCCGTGAAATATACCGGGCAGAGGCCAGTTAAGCATGTGACCCATTGAAATATAAAATAAAGGAACAGCAAAAATAAATGACACGATTAATCTTTTTTTCATTTCTTTAACTTCGGATTTATCGTCTGTCTTATCATCTTTTTTTGTCTTGGTTTTTCTTGCATCGACCAAGGACGCACCGTATCCCGTATCTTCAACTATCTTTATTATGTTATTATCATTCAGCACAGATTCGTCATATTTAACCGTCATGCTGTTTGTAAGCAGGTTAACATTTGTTTCCACAACTCCTTGAGTTTTGCTTATGTTTTTTTCTATTCTTGCAGAACACGCGGAACAAGTCATGCCTGTAACATCAAATTTCTCTGTCTTCATCTGAATCACCCCTTTAAAACCTTGTTGATTATTGAAATAATTTCATCGATTTTTTCATCTTCATTGCCTTGATTAAATGCTTCCTTAACGCACACATGCAAATGTGCCTCTAAAATCTCGTTGTTGGCTTTTTTTAATATTGACTGAACCGCTAATATTTGATTTGAAATATCCATGCAGTATCTGTCCTCATCAACCATCTTGGAAATACCTTCAATTTGTCCTGCGGCAGTTTTCAATAATCTGTTAATTTTATTCTTATCCGCTTTCATTACTTCACCTCACTTAAACACTACCCCCATGGGGGGTATCTTTAATAATAAATCAATTAATTTCATTTGTCAATAGTTTAAAAAAATTTTAAAATACATGTGTCATGGATGCAATTCCCGCCAAACTATGCTTTCATCCTGAGCGTAAAGAAGGATCTCAACTTTTAAAGTATGCTGTGCTTGAATATTTTCAAAAAACTGCTATAATTAATTTATTACTAAGATATAGGATATACTTTAAACTACAAAATATTAAAAAGGTAGGTAATTATGGATAGAAAATTTATCGAGAAATTTAATGCAAGCTTACCGAGATTAGGCTACGGATGCATGCGCTTCCCCACAAAGGACGGCAAAATTGATTTTGAATATTCCAAGAAGCTGATTCACTACGCTTATGATAATGGTATTAATTATTTTGACACTGCCTACAACTATCACGGCGAAGAATCGGAAATGTTTTTAGGAAAAGTGTTGACTGAATTTGACAGGGAAAGTTATTTTTTAACAAGCAAACTTCCCGTATGGAAGGTTAAAGAAGAAGGAGATGCCGAAAAGCTCTTCGAGGAGCAGTTGAAAAAATGCAATACGGAATATTTTGATTTTTATTTGCTTCACTCCTTAAATAAAAAATCTATCCAAAGAGTTGAAAAATTTAATTTATATGACTTCATACTTAAAAAGAAAAACGAGGGTAAAATAAAAAATATAGGCTTTTCATTTCATGACAATAATGAAGTTTTGCAAAAATTTGCATCCGCTCATAAATGGGATTTTATACAGCTTCAAATAAATTATTGGGACTGGGAAGAAAACGATGCAAAGAGCTTATATGAAACCTTAGAAAATTTAAATATACCATGCTTTGTTATGGAACCTGTAAGAGGAGGATTTTTGGCATCCTTCGCTCCTCATGCCATGAAGCGTTTCAAGGACTGTCATTCTGACCAAAGTATTGCTTCCTGGGCGCTTCGATGGGTTGCATCCCTGCCGAATGTAGCATTAATTTTAAGCGGAATGTCAGACATGGAGCAACTTCGGGACAACATAGATACATTTACCGGCATAAAAGCAATAACCGGTGATGAGCAGAAGGTTATCGATGAGGTTATTGAAGATTTAAGAAAAATAAAACCTGTTCCCTGCACCGGCTGCCGCTACTGCATGGATTGCCAATTTGGCGTTGATATACCCAGTGTTTTCGAAATATACAATGACTATAAGAAATTTCAAAATAAAGATATTGCAAAACAAAGCTATTTTACGGACATGAATGAGGAAAAGCAGGGAGGCGGCTGCCGCAAATGCGAAGAATGTGTGCCAAAGTGCCCGCAGCATATTAACATACCCGAAGAATTGGAGAAAATCCACAAGGAGATGTTAGCAATTTAATAA
>ENA-UOOK01005987-UOOK01005987.1-fermentation-metagenome-genome-assembly--contig:-NODE-5987-length-11889-cov-5.367331_pt1 | contig 11889 bp, 10 predicted proteins | sample MGYA00245777_ERZ724023 | MGnify/ENA primary metagenome ERZ724023 (study PRJEB28704, sample SAMN03018312) | fermentation metagenome | biome: anthropogenic terrestrial biome; feature: soil; material... | reverse complement strand
CTCTTCCGATCTACAATCGCTTTTCACCGGTGATTTCCTGGATCTCCTTAATGTCTTGGGTCACCTCTAAAGTTCCCGCATATTTTCCCATAAAGGCTCTAGATGGCTAAACCAAAAAATAGCACGTAAGTAAAAGGATTATCTCCCTACTCACCGCGAATTAATATAGAATAATCAGCTTAGTGGAAAATCGTTTCCCAAGAGGAGTCGTTGTTTATGCGCAAAAACCTTCTTTATTCTCTGGTTCTATTATTGCTTTTCATTCCTTCGGATCAGCTAACTGTTACGTCCGATCACCTCTCCCCTTCCCCACCAGTTAATTATTCCTATCGGATCGTTCAGAGCTACCCCCATGATCCGCAGGCTTTTACCCAGGGATTAGTGTATAAGGACGGCTTTTTTTACGAAGGAACCGGTTTACACGGTCGCTCCTCCCTCCGGCAAGTCGACCCGACCGACGGAAAAGTGTTGAAAATAACCAAGCTACCCGAAGCCTATTTCGGCGAAGGAATCTCCTTCTGTAACGACCGGATTATTCAACTAACCTGGCGGGAGCACATGGGCTTCGTTTATGATGCGACCACCTTTTCTCTTCTGGAGACCTTTACCTACGATACCGAAGGATGGGGGCTGACTTATGACGGAACCTATTTAATCATGAGCGACGGTTCCGCAACCCTGACTTTCCTTGACCCCGAAACCTTTGCCCCCGTGAAAAAGCTGGAAGTCAAAAGTGGCAAGCGGCCAGTTTCCCACCTAAATGAGCTGGAATTCATCAAAGGAAAGCTTTTCGCCAATGTCTGGCTCACCGACCAGATCGCCATCATTGACCCTAACACCGGCCAAGTCACTGCTTGGCTAGATTTATCCGGCCTTTTGGATCCCAGCACCCATCGCGGCCATACCGTCGACGTTTTGAACGGGATTGCCTACGACGAGCTGGAAGACCGGTTATTCGTGACCGGGAAATTATGGCCAACCGTATTCGAGATTGAGATTATATATTAGTCCAAAAATTCTTCCCGTAGCTTAACATGAAATGCGGAAGCAATTTCCCGTAAATTATCCGTGGAAATGGTCTGTCTAATCCCTTGGCCACAGCTCATTGCGCGCAGATAAATATCGGCGGCTTTTTCTACGGTATGCATCAACCCATAAGTTGGATCAAAATCGGGACCAGCGCAGAACATTCCGTGGTGGGCCCAGATGACCACATCATGTTTTTCCATCAATTCGCAGGTGGCAAGGGCGATCTTGCTGCCGCCCGGAACCATCCACGGCACGACCCCTACCCCATCGGGAAAAACGATCGGACACTCGGTGGCCATCGTCCATAAAACACGGCTGAATTCTTTATCTGTCAATGGTAGGACATAAGTAAGCGCAATGATGCTTGGGGTGTGTGCATGATAGATCACCCGGTATTCACCTTTGGTCACGGCTTTTTTTACACGATGATTCATGATATGGGTTGGAAATTCGCTGGTGGGCACAGCGCCCTTTTCTAGGCCCCAAACGATCCGATACCCCTCCCCCTGCTGATCAAGCTCAACGATGCCCAAATTATCTTGGGGCGCTGCCGCGATATTCCGGAAATATTTCCCGCTTCCCGTGACTAGAAAATACTCTCCGGCCAAGTTTTCCGCTTTAACCCCGATCTTAATAAAGGGGCCTGCCGATGCCAGATTCGGTTTTATGGCGTCCACTTCTTCCGGTTTGAGACGGTAGCTAAGATTACCACCATTACGTTCATGCCAACCTTGACGGCAACCGTCATCGGCCATTCGAATAAAGCCCTTCATAAATTCCGCTGCTAACACCATCAATGGTCCCCCCACTCCATTTAAAGCTTTTTTGCGCGCCTAATCCATATGTTTACCATTTTGTGATCGGAAATGAGTTTAGCACAGCGTACCGCGCTTCTTCTAGAGTCGAAAAGTCGCCTGCTTTCAGCATTTGGGAAAGAATATTACCTAGCGCAGTTGCTTCAACCGGACCGACAATGACCTGTTTCCCAGTATACCTGGCCGTTAGTTCATTTAAATAATCCGCCTGGGATCCCCCACCAACGATGTGGATCGTCTTAATGGGTAGACCAATCAGGTCTTCCAGTTCCGTTACCGCCTCACGGTAACTTTGCGCCAGACTATGGTAGACGCAAGAGGCAATTTCGCCGACCGTCGTCGGGAGGGGTTGTGCGGTCTCCTGACAAAATCGGCGAATGGCGTCGATCATGTTTTCAGGAGCCAAAAAGCGCTGGTCATTCACATCAATTAAAGCGGGCGATCGCTCTTCGGCCGCTAACGTACAAAGTTCGGAAAAAGAATAGCGATCACCCAATTCTTGCTTCACCCCTTGGATAATCCATAACCCCATAATATTTTTTAAATAACGAAAGCGGTAATCATAGCCACCTTCATTGGAAAAGTTCGCCTGCCGGCTTTTTTCACTACAATCGGGCGCTTTATTCTCTACTCCCATCAGTGACCAGGTCCCGGAGCTGATATAAAGAGCATCCTTCTCCATAATTGGCGTCGCTAAAACCGCCGACGCCGTATCATGAGTCGGCGGAAGGACGACCTCACAGTTGAAACCTACTTGTTCGGCGAAGGTTGGGCGCAAATAGCCCACGGAGGTTTTTGGAAGGTGCAGTTCACCGAAGAGGGACTGCTTAAGGCCGAGAAGCTCAATCAGCCCACGATGCCAAGTTTTCGCCTTTGCATCCACCAAGCCTGTCGTGGTCGCATTGGTGTACTCATTTAGCTTCACACCGGTTAAGAGGAAATTAAAGTACTCTGGGATCATCAGGAAACGTTCCGCCTGTTCCAACCAGCCCTGTTCTTTTAATTGCACTGCTTTTAATTGATAGATCGTATTAAAAATCTGCTTTTGGATCCCAGTTTGGGAGTAGAGCTCTTCTTCGCTGATGACTTTGCTTATCTCCTGGTCCATCCCATCCGTCCGGTGGTCACGATAAGCTACCGTGTCCCCCACTTTTTGATCATCTTCATCCAAAAGCACGAAATCCACACCCCAGGTATCTATGGCAAGAGAAACCGGTTTTCTCCCCAAACTGCCACATTTCCTTAGTCCAGTAAGAATTTGCGCCATCAGATACTCCGTATCCCAGCAGAAACGATTATTAATTAGTTTCATTTCATTGGGAAATCGGTGGATCTCTTCTAAGATGATCCGCCCCGCTTTGAGTGTCCCTAAGATATGCCGTCCACTGGAAGCGCCAAGGTCAATGGCCAAATAACTATTGCCCATCATGATCACCCTATTTATCTTTATTGACTTAAGCTACTAATCCTTTATCATCTATCCTTTGATCCCGGCGGTGCTGATCCCGGCCACCAAGTGTTTCTGGAAGATCAAAAAGACGAAGAGGATTGGGAGTAAGGATAAAGTTCCCATCGCGAAAATGGCTCCCCAATCGGTGGACGTCATTGGATCCGAGAACATTCGCAGGGCTAGCGAGACGGTATAGAGTTTGGGCGAGTTTAAGAAGAGGAGTGGTCCGATAAAGTCATCCCATTTCCAATAAAACTGGAAGATGGTCGAAGTAATCAGTGCGGGTGTAATCAGCGGAAAGATAATCCGGGTAAAGATCTGCCACCGGTTACACCCGTCGATCTTGGCTGATTCATCAAGCTCAATCGGTAACCCGCGGATAAACTGCATCATCAGAAAGATAAAAAAAGGTTGCCCGGTGTACATGGGAATGATCAATGGTTTAAACGAGTTTACCCATCCCAGTTTGAAGAAGATAATAAACTGTGGAATCATCACCACTTGGTACGGGAGCATCATGGTGAGCAGCATACAAACAAACCAGAAGCGGCGTCCAATAAACTGATTACGGGCAAAGCCATAAGCCACAATTGCCGAGGAAAAAACTGTCCCGATGGTGGCTAAAATTACATAGAAAAAGGAATTACGGAAGAAAACAACAAAGGGGACTCCCCCAACTCCTTTCCAACCGTTAACGTAGTTATCAAGTTTGATTGTTTTTGGAATTAAGGAGGCGGTGCCAAAAATTTCGGCATTTGGTTTAAAGGAACTAGCGACCATCCATAAAATCGGATACAGCATCACAAAACCCAACGCTATGACAAACAGATGATAAACTATTCCTTTCAACCGTTTAAGTTCTTTTTTCCTCATCGGGACTCCTCCTTTGTCTCATAATACACCCAAAAAGCAGAGGATTTAAAGATCAAGGCGGTTAAAAGGCCGATAATCACTACCATCACCCAAGCCATGGCCGAACCGTAACCCATCTGGTTATACTCAAATGCTTTTTTGTAGACATAGAGCGCATAAACCAAAGTACTGTTCATCGGATCCCCGGTCCCGCCGGACACCACATACGCTTGGGTAAAAACGGTAAAACCATTAATTAGTTGCATCACCAGATTGAAAAGAATTACGGAGGTGAGATGAGGGATTGTAATCTTAAAAAACTTCTGTCGCCCATTAGCACCATCAATCTCCGCCGCTTCATAATAGCTGTCTGGGATCTGCTTGAGACCGGCCAGAAAAATGAGCATGGAGGAACCGAACTGCCACACAGCCAAGATAATTAATGTCCAGATCGCCGTCCGGGGGTTCCCGATCCAGGATGTTGTTGTGTGGATCCCTAGAAAACCCAGGGCTGCATTGAGCGCGCCATCGGCCATAAATAACCGGCGCCACATGACCGCCACCGCAATACTGCCGCCGACAACCGATGGCAGATAGTAAACGGTCTGGTAAAACCGGAGGAACTTTGCTTTCCGGTGAAAAAGCATCGCCACTATCAGGGCGAAGATTAATCGGAGCGGGACAGAGACTAGCGCATAATAGAAAGTAACAGACATAGATTTCCAGAAGACCGGATCCGCCAGCATCTGGGCAAAGTTGGATAAGCCGGTAAATTTCGGAGCCGAGAATAGATCGTAACGGGTAAAAGAAAAATATAATGAAGCTAAGATGGGGATTAGCGTAAAACCAAAAAAACCAACGAGCCAGGGCGAGATGAACAGATAACCAGCAATTTGGTTCCAAAGCTTAGCCCGTTGCTTACGATGATCAAAAGTATATTTTAAATCAGGCATCGTTGCCATTGTTGACAACCCCCTCCCTTTTATTTTAAACCGGCCGTTGGTGATTGTCCGTCACCAACGGCCGGTTCATATTTATGTACAACTTTTTGCCCTAAAGACCGCTTATAACCGTATAAACGCTAGTTATCGATTTCTCCCCAGCACGGTATTGGCTTCTTTCATGAAACGGGCGGCCGCATTCTCAGGAGAAACAGCGCCATAGAGTACTTCTTGATCGATGGTTCGGAAGAGGTTCAGAACTTCCCCAGCTCCCGGGGGATCCGCCGGATCAATGGGGCTAGAATGTTCCCCCGCCAGGTCAATAAATTCGAAGATCTGTCGGTTAACCGGTGTTACCATCTCTTTGAGCGCGTTACGTACTTGGGGTACAATCGGAATACCCCGTTCGGCCAGGAGAACCTTATTGGTTTCCACATCGTTTATGAAAAAGTTGATGAATTTAACCGCTTCTTTCGCCTGCTTCGAAGAACGGGCCACGGAGAAAAACATCGATGGTTTTAAGAAAGTACCCGGTTGTTTTGCTCCTTCAATCGTCGGCATTAACGCCATTTCCAACGGTCGATTCGCCGCTTCTTGGGTCATTACGAACTGATTGCTCCAGACGAAGGTAATCCATTCGTTTCCTTTGGTAAACTCACTTTCCTGCGGGGTAACGGTTAAGAAACCCACCTCCGGTTTGGTCATCATACCGGCTTTTAATAAGCGCAGCTGAATCTGGTAGAATTCTTTTAAGAGTGCAGTGTCGGTAAAACCAAGTTTCGTCCCACTTGGGTCAAAGAAGGAGGCCCCCGTCTGCCGGATCATATTATCAAAAGCTACTTTGGGGTCAGTGCTGCAAAAAACGGGGGTCAAAACACCAGTCTTGTTATAGATCGTGGCCGCCATCTTTTCAAAATCAGCCCAGGTCCAGTCGGGTGCCGGTGGATTCAGACCTGCTTTTTTCAGGACAGCCGGATCATAGGCCAGACAAAAAGCATTGGTTCCTAGGCTCACCCCAACCAGTTTGTTCTTGACCATCCCCCCTGAGGTGAATGTCTCAGCAACCCCGGTTAAGTCTAAAGTTTTCGCTTTTACGTAGGGCGTAAGATCGAGCAGTAAATTTCTCTCCGCATACTGAGTTATATAAGCATAGTCATGCTGAATGATGTCCGGAAGATTGTTCGCCGCCGCCTGGGAGGCCAGTTTATCCCAGTAACCTGCCCAACCGGTGGTTTCGGTTTCAATGACAATGTGTGGGTTTAATTTCGTGTAGATCTCTACGGCTTTCAGAGTACGCTCGTCACGGGTGGGATTTCCCCACCAGGCCAGTCGCAAGGTTACTTTACGCGGAGCGCCAAGACTGGTTACTGTTAGTGCCATAAGCAGTACCACCGCTAACACCAGAAATAAAACCTTTTTCACATTTCTTCCTCCTTTATTCGATTCATTAACCCTATTAGGGCTTTTTGCGTTGTTATTTGATTCAACTATTCCAGTCTTTAACGGATACAACACAAAAAGCTTTATATTAAGATTAATATTTTTTGCACACTATGTTAATATAAATAAACGTCTTTTTTGTTCAAAAAATGTTGCTCCCGAGACCCTTTTTATACTCGGAAGGGGTATAGCCCGTGTATTTTTTGAACAATTGACTGAAATACTGCGGATTATTCCCAAAACCAACCCTTTGGGCCACGGCATAGACCAATTCCTCATCATGCTCTGCGATTAATTCCTTGGCTTTTTCCATCCTCACTCGCATTAAATAATGGGAGAATTTCTCCCCGGTTTCACGGAGAAACAGTTTACTTAAATAACTGACATTCATATAAAACACCTCACTGGCCAGGCCCTTTAAGGTAAGATCCTCCTCGGCCAAGTGCTCCTGGATATAATGGATCACCTGCTTAATCAGTTTATTGTGCGTAGTCACAATCCGATCATAGTTCTCCTTTGTCACTTGAAGCGCAATTGCTTGAATAAATTCCTGTAGCTGTTCTAAATAATCCAGTGTCATCAGCTCGCTAAGCTTACCGATGTAACTTTCCATCGCCTCGGCTTTAGATTGCCGGATAATCACCATAAACAGTTCCAACGCATAGGTCTTGCTAATATTGATCTCATACCTTTTGGCCTGGAGTTGCCGGAAAAAGCCGGTGATTTCTTGCTCTACCGCGGTTATGTTCCCGCTTTTTACCGCGACGGCCACCGCATCAAAATTAAAGAGCAAAGCTGCACTAGTATTATGTTCTCGGCTTGGTTCAATATCGGTTTTGGTGACAATACTACCGGTGCCAAGATAGAAGGTATACTGCAAACATTCCCATACTTCCTGGTACAGCTGGGGCGTATCGGCAAAGCTTCCTTCCCCGCTATAAGCGATACTTACTTCCAAGCGGTGATAGGCGTTAAAGACTTCCTTAACTTGGGTGAGCAGTCGGATCAACTCCCGATCATCCACCGCTTCCACTAACACCAAAACCTGATTTTTGATATTCGTCGTCAGGTAGCGTTTCCGGTCGAAGGCCTGATCGATCCCTTTCATTAACCCGAACAACTCTTCATATCCGTACTCCCCATCGGGTTGAAAGATCACCAAACGTAGCGACTCCTCACCGATCTGGAGCAAGCGGGAATAATACTCATATTCGCTCAAGGTATAGGCGCGGCTTGCGATAAAATCCCGTAGAAATTGCTCCCGCACCAAAGGGAGCACTTTGGCCAAATGCTCCCGATTCTCTTGAATAAATTGCTGTTCCTTTGCTTCCTCTCGAAGCAAGTCGTCTTTAATCTCGTTTAAAACCTCAATAATCTTCTGCTCATTACAGGGTTTCAATAAATAATGTTTGACGCCATAACGCATGGCCTGCTTTGCCAGTTCAAATTCGCCGTAGCCAGACAAAACAACAAAGACAATTTCGGGGTGTTCCTCTTGTATTTTTGCGATCAATTCTAAGCCGTCGATGACCGGCATTTTCAGATCGGTAATTACAATATCCGCCGGGTCCTGCATCAAGCGCTCATAGGCTTCGATCCCATTTTCAGCCGCTCCCATAAACCGAAAGCCGATGGCTTCCCAGTCGATAATCTTAGTCATGCCCTCCCGGATTACTTCCTCATCATCCACCAGCAAAACTTTATACATTTTCCACCTTCTCCTTTGGGATTTTAACCATAACGCGTGTTCCCGCCCCGACTTGACTTGTCAGCGTGAGCCCGTATTCTTTGCCGTAGACCAATTTAAGCCGCTCGTCGATGTTCTTGAGGCCGATGCCCAGATTGTCCGGTTTAGTTTCCTGCATTTGCAATTTTCGTAAAAGATCAGGGGGAATCCCCGGACCGTTATCTTCAACCTTCAGGAAGAGGAAAGCCCCGCTTTCGGTGGCCGTAATCCGAATCGTACAAGGTTCGATCATCTGTTCCAAACCATGATTGATCGCGTTTTCGACCAGCGGCTGGAGAATGAGCTTGGGAATTAAAAGCTGTTCCCACCGCCTGTCAAGCTCGATCTTAAAGTCTAATCGGGATCCAAACCGCACCTTTTGAATGTGGATATAATCCTGAATGAGCTTTAATTCTTCATTAACCGTTACTAAGTGTTGCTGGTCGCTCATGGCGTTCCGGAGTAAATTTCCCAATGATTCAATCATTTGTGAGATCTCGGTCTGCTGATTGATCTTCGCCCGCCAATTGATTGATTCTAACGCATTATAGAGAAAATGCGGATTGATCTGGGCTTGTAACGCTCGTAGCTGTGCTTCTTTCACTAAAAGCTGCTTAGTGTAATTTTCCTGAATCAGGTTTTTAATCCTTTGGACCATCTTCAGAAATTTTCTTTGCAAGGTGCCAATCTCGTCACCCCGTTCCAACTCCAGCGATTGCGCCATGGTTTCTTCAAACTCGCCGCTTTCCACCAGTTTCATTTGGTTAATCAACTTCTGCATCGGTTTCGTCAGATTCCCAGCCATCCATAGACTGATCAACATGGTAATCAGGAAAAGGGCACCGAAGATCAAAATGACAATCCGGCGCATCTGAATAACCTGCTTGAAAACATCTTCATAGGGGAGGATATTGGTATAGAGCCAATTCGTGAAAGGTGATTTGTTAAAAACCACAAAATAACTCTTGCCGTCAACCTTTACTACCTGATAACCCCCGTTTTCCTTATCATCTGCCAGCCCCTCTGATACATCCAGATCCGGGAAAGAAGAATAAACGGTCTTTTCGCCGGAAGTAATCAAGAGGTATTTATGGTTTTCCATCGTATCATAGGTTAGTTGTTGAATTATTTTCTCGATATCCACCCGGATAATCAAAGTCCCCAGCGGTGCCAGACTCAACTCCCGCACCTTACGGATGGTACGGGCTCCAATGATCGATGGATTTCCGCCCACCGGCTCTAAAAAAGCCATGGACCCTTCCTCCACCGCCACCTGGCTAACAATCCCCATCGCCAGCTCATGAGGGATTTGATCTCCACCCGCATACTGGTTGCCATTGCAATCAATCAGATTCACCGAACTGATATTACGTTCAAACCGCCATTCCCACAAACGGTCGGTTAGCTCTTTACCCAAAACACCACGTTCATAAACGGATAAGCCGTTTTTTAGTTTTTCTAAAGTATCTTGGAGCTCAGCGTTGATAATGATATTATAGGCATATTTTTCAATCTGCCTGAGCTCATCCTCAATACTTTTCGTGGCAAAGTTCAAAACCTTAACTGCTTCCTGACAGATGATCTCCTGGTGAATATTTAAGGCAATTTGGATCGCCACCAGACTAGTCAGGCAAAGAATCAAGACCATCAGAAAATGAAAATAAAACAGTTTATACTTAATGGGCAGGTTAACATAGTGTGTTTTCAGACGGTGCAACAATTTATCCAACACCCTCCCTCTTTTGTCAACGGCAAAAAGCTTAGTAAAAGCTTGGTTGCAATCTTTTATTCGTCAATTAGCAAAGAACCCCTTGCTCGCCCCAACAAATTATTAGAATAAGATCATTAAGTAAGAACCAAATATTTTCAGAGGAGGTATTGATGGTGGAAACTAGCTACGGCGCTAAGGTCTGGTTGATCGCCGACGGTTTTTACCCCCCGCATAGTTCAGGCGCCTTTCCCAGCCACGAAGCGATCTGTGTCTTAAATCCGGGGAACCGGGAGGCCAAGCTCGAAATTACCCTCTTCTTCGAAGACCGGGAGAAAATGGACGGCTTTACGGCCATTTGTCCGGCGGAACGGACAAACCATATCCGGATGGACCAGATTATCAATAATCAGGGTATCGGCGTCCCACCTGGTGTACCCTACGCAATGATGGTCGTCGCCGACACCGACGTTGTTGTCCAGTATAGCCGGATGGATACCACCCAACCGGCCATGGCCTTGATGACGACGATGGCGTATCCGCTCCGGTAATTAAATCTTTCAATTTTGGAGGTGAAAATGATCAAAGTGCAAAATGTGGAGAAAAGTTACGAATTAGCGCGGGAAGCTTATGCGGAGTATGGGGTTGATACCGACGCCATCTTAAAAGAGATGGCTGGAACGTCCCTCTCCCTCCACTGCTGGCAGGGGGATGATGTAACCGGGTTCGAAGCCGGGAAAGAGGGACTGTCGGACGGAGGAATCCTCGCGACCGGTAACTATCCGGGCAAGGCGAGCAATGGAGAGGAACTCCGTGCCGATCTGGAGTTGGCCTTAAGTTTGATCCCCGGCCGCCACCGGGTTAATCTGCACGCAATTTACGCCGAAACCGGCGGAAAGTTTGTCGACCGGAACCAATTGGCGCCGGAACATTTTCAAGCCTGGATCGACTGGGCAGCCGAGCATCAACTTGGTCTAGATTTTAACCCGACTTTCTTCTCCCATCCCCTAGCGGCCTCCGGTTTCACCCTGGCTAGCAAGGATGAGCAGACCCGACAGTTCTGGATTGAACATGCCAAACGCAGCCGGGCAATTGCCGCCGAGATCGGCCGACAACTGGGCAGTCCATGTGTGAATAATCTTTGGGTTCCCGACGGCTCCAAGGACTTACCAAGCGGACGGTTAGACCACCGCCAGCTCCTCAAGGACTCCCTGGATCAGATTTATGAGCAGCATTACGATCCGACCCATCTCTGGGATGCGGTCGAAAGTAAGCTCTTTGGTATCGGTTCGGAAGCCTATGTGGTAGGCTCCCATGATTTTTATCTGGCCTATGTGATGAATAAAGATCTCCTGCTCTGTCTGGACCTGGGACACTTCCACCCCACCGAGAATATTGCCGATAAAATTTCAGCGCTGCTCCCCTTCAAGGAGAGGCTCCTCCTTCACGTCAGTAGGGGTGTGCGCTGGGATAGCGATCATGTGGTCATCCTCAATGATGAAGTGCTTGCGCTCATGCAAGAGATCAAAAGGTGTCAGGCCTTTAATCGAGTCTCCCTAGCGTTGGATTTCTTTGATGCTAGTATTAACCGGATCACCGCCTGGGTCACCGGCGCCCGTGCTACTTTAAAGGCCGCCCTTTTTGCCCGCTTAGAACCCACCTCCCACCTCCTCGCTGCCGAAGCAAAAGGAGATTTCGGGGAAAGGCTGGCCTTGATGGAAGAATTCAAGACCCTGCCCTTTGCCGCCGTTTGGAACAAATATTGCCAGGAACAAAACGTGCCTGTTGGTGCCACCTGGCTGGCTCCGGTCAAGGAGTATGAAGAGAAAATACTACTACATAGAAAATACTAGTCTGTCGATTCTCGCAGCATAAATTCCAGCAGTTTAGCTTAAGTGCGCCGGGGGCACCTTGCCGCTGCTTCACTC
>ENA-UOOK01005986-UOOK01005986.1-fermentation-metagenome-genome-assembly--contig:-NODE-5986-length-11889-cov-15.891837_pt1 | contig 11889 bp, 11 predicted proteins | sample MGYA00245777_ERZ724023 | MGnify/ENA primary metagenome ERZ724023 (study PRJEB28704, sample SAMN03018312) | fermentation metagenome | biome: anthropogenic terrestrial biome; feature: soil... | reverse complement strand
TATTAAAATATGCTGAACTATACGAAAAAGGATTATTAACTAAAGAAGAATTTGAAGCTAAAAAGAAAGAATTACTTTAAATTCTTTTTTTAATAACTATTTTTGTTGATTATGTAATTTTAGAAAAAGTTAAAAAAGGGGTAAGTGTTAAAAATCCCTATTAAAAAGTTGGCATATTATTTGTATTTATTTTATAAGTAGTTTTTCCACAAACAGTTTGACCATTTTTTATTTCTATCACTACATGGTGTGGTTTAATACCACTATCTGTACCATATGAAGCTAAAGAGAATTGTCCATTAGTTGGACCACTTTGAGTTACATTACGAGTATCTACACCTAGTGCATTACCCCAAAAATCAAAGAATTCTGCTTTAATAGTATAAGGATCAGTATTGCTTGGTAAATTAGTTATTTCACCATTAATATAAAATCCATAACCGCCATCATTAAATTTATATATGTTTTGATTTATATCCACTATTTGAAATTGTAAATTAGTATCTGGGGATTCTGTTGGGGTTAAGTAATCTGCTACAAAAATTATACCAAAAATTACTATTATTGCTGCTATTACTCCAACAATTACCTTTTTATTCAATATGGTAGATTTATCTATTTTAGTATTAGTTATTTTAGATTTAATATCTTCTGTTTCTTTATTAGTTACTTTTTTATCAAACTTATGTCCACATTCTGGACAAAACTTATGAGTATCCTCTAGTTCGGCTCCACATTCTGGGCAATATTTAACCACTCATATCAAACTCCCTTTTTTTATTTAATTATTTAAAATAAAAATATATAAAATTTTATACTTTCATCTCACTAATAAAAAAATCTTCAATTTAATATAAAAAAGTTATTTATTCATTTGATTATGTAATATTTTATCAGATTCCCCACGATTACAATCAAAGCATAAAGTTTGGAGGTTGCTTATATCATCACTTCCGCCTTTTAATACTGGTATTATATGATCTACTTCTAATTTAACACCATCATATCTATCCCTACCACACATTTGACAAGTGTAATTGTCTCGTTCTAATACTAATGTTCTTTTAGTTAAAGTAATATCTCGTTTTCTAATAATGCTTTCACTGATAATACTCTCGTAATGATATCCGGTTCGTGAATAATTTGGTTGTGAATAATTTTTTACATGCCATATCAATTCGTCCCTTACTTGATAATCCCATAATTGATAATTATGAATCTTTTCTACAATAGCCTCAATAATATACTCTCCATCTAAGGGTATAACTCGTATTTATTTAATAATTCATAAAAATAAGGTTTTCTCGGTTCATGTAAACCTACTATTATTTTTAATTCAAACATAGCGTTCAATCTAATCTTATCTACAGAACGATTTTCATGTGGTTTATTAATAGAACTTCTATCTTTTACTTCTTTTTCTAATTCATGCTTTATATCTAGTTCATCTATAATGCTGTTATTAATCAATTTTTTAACATACCCAATAACTTCTTCTCCATCTTCATAAGATAACTCATAGTCAGATAATAACTTATTAAAATAAGATTTCCTAGGGGGATAAGGACCCACTATTACATACAATTTTTTCATAGTTTCTTTTTTTTCATCATATGCCATATTCCTTAAATCCCTTTATTTATTCATTTGATTTGGTAATATTTTAGCAGATTTACCTCTATTACAATCAAAGCATAATGTTTGGAGATTACTCATATTATTAGATCCTCCCTTTGATACTGGAATAATATGATCCACTTCTAATTTAACACCCTCATGCCTATTTCTACCACACATTTGACAGGTATACTTATCTCTTTCTAATACTTTTGTTCTAGTACTTAAGGAAACATTTCGTTTTATGGATACCTTTGGAGGGTTATTAGATGTATTTTTCCGTGGGGGTATGTTTCTTATTACATATTTTGGATAATGTTCATTAAACAAATTTTTTAATGTATCAATGATAATATTTCCTTCTTTTTCGTTTAAATTATTCTATTTTAATAATGTTTTAAAATAATCAGTTCTTTTATAGCTAAGACCAGTTAAAGAATCTAAATGAGAACAAGCATCTTCCCTATATTTTAAATTCTTATTTAATATTTTTTTATATAAGTGCTAAAAAAGAAGGTTCATTTCTTCTTTTGAAAAAGGTTCTAATTTTTCTAAAGGAGTGCAATCCCATTCATTCATATTATAATATTTATTTTTTACTTTTAGATTTTTTTTAATTCTATTTGCATCACAAATACTTTCAATATTTTTACTCAAATCAAAACGAAAATACTTATTTTCAGGATCCTCGTAGTAAATTTTGTCATGATCAAAATAGGTAAATTCAATATAAAAATCTTTAATGTCAGGTTCCTCTTCTAATAAGGTGATTTTACTACTCTCATTTTGCTCATCAAATAATCTTTGAAAATTTTCTTGTTGTTTGAATCTGGATCGATTCGCCAACTCTTCCATTACACCATATTTTAATGAATCACCAGATTCAATTTGAGATTTCATTATATTAATAATTTCCTTCAGGTCATCATCACTTAAATCATATTCAAATAATAACATTTTACAATAATCAGAATCATTTACATATGCATTTAATATATTTAAAGAATAATTTTTTTCCTTAATTTTTTTCAAACATTCCTGTTCTTTTTTAGCTTCTTCTACTTTTTTTAGGTTTTGGCTTTGAAATATTGTTACATCATTAATTGCATTAGAATCATGGATATTTGGTTTTTTAATTTTAATTGATTCAATGTCCTTTTGTTTTTTTGGATCATTAATTTCTTTTTCTTTATTTATTTGAGTTTTATTTGAGTAATTTGGAGTAGATGTTTCAATTTTAAAATCATTACTTTCTGATCCTATTGCTAAAGAAGTTAAAAAACCAACTGGGATATAAATAGCAAATAAAACCCATAACATTAAATTATTAATTAAAGAACTTACTATTGCAAATATTATTAAAATTATTGTATAATATATTAAATAATTCTTATTCCTCATAAAACATATCCCCCCTATTATTTTTAATTAAATTTTATCATTGATTTATAGTATGTTTGATTATATTTTAAATTTTACTATTCACTTTTTTCTCAGTTGAATATAATATGATTAATTTTTAAATAATATGAATAACATAATATATTAATAATTTTAACATAAAAAACTTTAAGGGGAAGATATTTATGAGTAATAAGTATATATGTCCATATTGTGGTAAATCATTCTGGACTAATGGGGCAGTTACGCAATGTCCAAAGTGTGGACGAGTTTTTGATTCTGTAAATAGGCCTATTTTTGATAGTGTTGGTACTAGTTATGGTAGTTCTGGTTTAGCATTCTTAAAAGTAATAGGGTACTGTATACTTTTATTCTTGGGTTTATTGCTTGGTCCTATTGGTTTAATTGGTGCTATTATTCTTTGTATTATTATTCATTATGGTGCAAAGAAAATTATGAACTAATCCTTTTTTTATTTTTTGACTTTTACCTTATTTTAAGTTAATATTAATATCTTGAATGATAATATAATATATTAATTATAAAATTTTATTTTTTTAATGGTGATATGGTATGGTTTTTACTGAGGATGAATTTGAGCAATCTATTATAAGTTTGTTTGAGGGTTTAGGTTATACTCATTTTTATGGTCCTAATATTGATAGGGATTATAATAATCCTTTGTATGAGGATCACTTAAGGGAAAGTTTAAGTCGGATTAATCCTAATTTAAAATTTAGTGTTATTGATAGTGCTGTAAATCAGTTAAAAGGTTTAGTTTCAAGTAGTAATCTTATAGAATCTAATTATAATTTTACTGAATTTTTACAGAAGGGAATGTCTGTTAATTATTTAGATGGTAATGAGAAAAGGGCTGCTTTAGTTAAATTAATAGATTATGATAATGTTGATAAGAATACTTTTCATGTGATTAATCAGTGGACTGTTGATGATTTGAGTGTTAAAAGGGCGGATGTTGTTGTTTTTGTTAATGGGTTGCCTTTAGTTGTTGTTGAGTTGAAATCTCCTAGTCGTGAAGAAGTTGATGTTAGTAATGCTTATCGGCAATTGAAAAATTATATGAAAGAGGTCCCATCTCTTTTTACTTATAATGCTTTTGTTGTTATGAGTGATATGGCAACAAGTAAAGCTGGAACAATCACTTCAAATGAAGATCGTTTTATGGAATGGAAAACAGTTGATGGGAATTATAAGGATACTAGTTTTGCAAGTTTTGATGTCTTATTTGAGGGAATGTTTGAGAAGCACAGATTCTTAGATATACTAGAAAATTTTATTTTATACTCTGTTGATTCAAGTAAGTATATTAAAATTTTAGGTGCTTATCATCAATATTTTGCTGTTAATAAAGCTTTAACTACTACTCAGGAGGCTGTTTCTAGTGATGGTAAAGCGGGAGTGTTTTGGCATACTCAGGGTAGTGGTAAAAGTTTATCTATGGTTTTTTATGTTAATAAGTTGCAACATATTATGAATAGTCCAACTTTTGTTGTTATAACTGATCGTAATGATTTAGATAATCAACTTTATAATCAGTTTAATAAGTGTTCTGGTTTTATTAGTCAAAGTCCTAAACAGGCTGTTAATCGTGAGAATCTTAAAGAATTATTAAATGATCGTGTTGCTAATGGAATATTTTTTTCTACTATGCAAAAGTTTGAACTATCAGATGAACCATTAACTCTTCGTGAGGATGTTATTGTAATTAGTGATGAAGCGCATCGTAGTCAATACGGTTTAGAGGAGAAGTTTAATCCTGAAACTGGTGAGAAGATAATTGGTGCAGCACGTAAAGTTCATGATAATCTTCCAAATGCTACATTTATCGGTTTTACTGGAACACCAATAGCTACAAGGGATAAAAGTACTCGTGAAGTATTTGGTGATTATATTGATATTTACGATATGACACAATCAGTGGAGGATGGTGCAACTTGTCCAATACATTATGAAAGCCGGGTAATTAACTTAGAATTAGATTCAGAAACTTTACAAGAAATTGATGATAAATATGAAGAATTATCACTTGAAGCTGAACCTTATGCAATTGAAGCAAGTAAACATAAATTAAGTCAAATGGAAGAATTATTAGGTGCTTCTGAAACAATTAACTCATTATGTGAAGATATGAGTAATCATTATATGGATAATCGGATGTATGAGTTAAAAGGAAAAGCAATGATTGTTGCATACTCCCGTGGTATAGCAATGAAGATTTATAATCGTATACTTGAATTGCATCCAGATTGGCAGGATAAAGTAAAAATAGTTATGACTAGTAATAATAATGATCCTGAAGATTGGCATGATATAATTGGAACTAAATCATATAAAAAAGAATTAGACTCTAAATTTAAAGACCCTAATGATGAATTCAAAATAGCAATAGTCGTAGACATGTGGTTAACCGGGTTCGATGTTCCTAGTTTGGATACAATGTATATTTATAAACCTATGAAAGATCATACTTTAATGCAAGCCATTGCAAGAGTAAACCGAGTATATCCGGATAAAACTGGGGGATTAATAGTAGATTACATTGGTATAAGTGCAGCATTACGCCAAGCAATGAGTGATTATACTAAACGTGATCGGAATAATTATGGGGATATGGATATAATTAAAGTAGCATACCCAAAATTTCAGGAAATACTAGAAATTTGTGATGACTTATTCCATGGATTAGATTACACACAGTTCTTTACTGATGATCCTTTAATTCGGGCAAAAACTATTAAAAAAGGGGTTAATTTCCTATTAAAACCAGACAATGAAGAGGAAAAAGAAGAATTCTTAACCTATGCTTTAAGATTAAAACAAGCACTATCATTATGTAGAAGTAAAGCAACTGAAACAGAAAGATTAGAAGCAGCCTATTTTGAAGCAGTAAGAACATTACTAACACGTATCACACGTCCAGGTAAATTATCACCAGCAGAAATTAACAAACAAATCTCAGAATTATTAGAACATAGTATTAAAAGTGAAGGAGTAATAAACCTGTTCTCTGATGTGCAAGAAGAAACCTCTTTATTTGATGAAACATTTCTAGCTAGAATAAATAAAATGCAAGAGCGAAACCTAGCAATTGAACTATTACAAAAACTTTTAAAAGATGAAATAAAAGGGAAAAAATATAATCAAAATGTTGTTAAATCTGAAAAATTCAGTGAAATGCTAACAAAAATCATGAACAAATACGTAAACGGACACATCACCAATCAAGAAGTAATAGATGAACTAATCAACCTTGCACAAGAAATAAAAGAAGATAATAATGCGGGGGAGAAATTAGGACTAACAAATGAAGAACTAGCATTTTACGATGCAATCACACAACCAGAAAACATAAAAGACTTCTATGAAAACGATGAACTAATAGCCATCACACGAGAATTAACAGAAAAATTAAACCGAAACCGTACCATAGACTGGAATAAAAAAGAAAGTGCAAGAGCACTAATGAGAGTAACTGTAAAACACTTACTCCGAGAACATGACTACCCACCAGACGGACTAGAAACCGCAATAAATACAGTAATAGAACAATGTGAACAATGGGCAGACGCAATAGAAATGTAATTAATAAAAATAGATTATTAAAATAAGAAATCTAATGAAAATAAACTTTTTCCATTAAATAAAAAAAATTAAAAAGTGAATATTTATGACTAAAAAAGACAATACCAGTGAAATTGGTTTTGAAGAAAAGATTTGGCAAGCTGCAGATAAGCTTCGTGGAAGTATGGATGCATCAGAATATAAACATGTAATCCTTGGATTAATATTTTTAAAATACTTATCAGATAAATTTGAAGAAAAATACAACAAACTCCTTGAAAGTGGTAAAGGTTACCAGGAGGATAAAGATGAATACACTGCAGAAAATATTTTCTTTGTACCACCAGAAGCTAGATGGAACATAATAAGCACACATGCACATGAAAAAGATAATGGTATAATTATAGATGAAGCTATGCGTGCAATAGAAAAGAATAACTCATCACTTAAAGGAGTATTGCCAAGTAATTTTGCAAGACCCGAACTAGATAAACAAAAATTAGGTGATGTAATAGACCTATTTACAAATATAACAATGTCAACCCATGGAGACAAACAGGACCTACTCGGTCGAACCTATGAATACTGCTTATCAAAATTTGCAGAAAACGAAGGAAAGAAAGCAGGAGAATTCTTCACACCAACATGTGTAGTAAAAACCTTAGTATCAGTACTACAACCTTACAACGGCAGAGTCTACGATCCATGTTGTGGATCTGGTGGAATGTTTGTACAATCCAAAAATTTCATAGAAAATCATAGTGGAAATATTAAAAATATAAGTGTATTTGGGCAAGAATCCAATCCTACTACTTGGAAAATGGCAAGAATGAATCTTGCAATCCGTGGAATAGAAGCTAACCTTGGAAAAACATATGAGGACACATTCCTAAACGACTTACACTCTACCCTTAAAGCAGATTATATAATGGCAAATCCACCATTTAACTTAAAAAGTTGGGGGCAAGAAAAATTAGAAGATGATGTACGATGGAAGTATGGAATACCTCCAAAAGGAAATGCAAACTACGCATGGATCCAACACATGATACATCACCTATCACCACAAGGAAAAATGGGAATCGTCTTAGCAAACGGATCACTTTCCACAACAAATAAAGCAGAAGAAAAAATAAGAAAAGGAATACTAGAAGACGACTTAATAGAAGGAATAGTAGCACTACCAACACAACTCTTCTACACCACAGGAATACCAGTATGCCTATGGTTTATAAATCGTGACAAAAAACAAAAAGGAAAAACATTATTCATCGATGCACGAGAAATGGGAACAATGGTATCTCGTAAACTACGAGAACTAAAAACAGAAGACATAAACAAAATCAGTGAAGCATTTGAAGCCTTCGATAACGGAACACTCGAAGAAGAAAAAGGATTCACCGCAATAGCAGACTACGATAAAATAAAAGAAAACGATTACATCTTAACACCTGGCCGATATGTAGGATTTAAACCAGAAGAAGACGATGGAATACCATTCGAAGAAAAAATGGAAACACTCACAAAAGAACTAGACAGTTTATTTAAAGAATCCAATAAACTAGAAAAAGAAATCAGAGAAAACTTAAAGGTGATTGGATTTGAATTTTAAAGAATTTGATTTAAGTTCATTAATTAAGCTAAAGTATGGGAAAAATCAGAAAAAAGTTGAGGATAAAAATGGAAAATTTCCTATTTTTGGTACTGGAGGATTAATGGGGTATGCTACTGATTTTTTATATGATAAACCTTCTGTTTTAATTCCACGAAAAGGGAGTATATCTAATGTATATTATCAACAAACTCCTTTTTGGACTGTTGATACTCTTTTTTACACAGAAATTAATGAAAATTTAATTATTCCCAAATATTTATATTATTATATATCTAGGATTGATTTAAATAAATATAATGAAGGAACAACAATTCCTAGTTTGAGATCAGATACTTTAAATCATTTAAAAATAAATGTGCCTCCAATTTTGTATCAAAAACAGGTTTTAAAATTGTTATCAAATATAGACAATATTTTAAAAAACAATAATCAGTTAAATCAAAATTTAGCTGAAATATTACAATTAATTTTTAAAACTTGGTTTTTAAATTTTGAACCTTTTAAAGATAATTCTTTTAAAAACACAGAATTAGGATTAATACCATATAAATGGAATGTGGGGAAGTTAAAAGATATATTAATTTTAATAAAAAAATCTATTAATGCTAAAAATTGTAATTCATTACCATATTTACCTATAGATATTATACCTATGAATTCATTAGGATTAACTGAATTTAAATCTAATGATGAGGCTAAAAGTAGTTTAATTACTTTTGATAAAAATGATATTTTAATGGGAGCTATGAGAGTTTATTTTCATAGAGTATCAATTGCTCCTTGTCCTGGAATAACTAGAAATACCTGTTTTGTATTAAGACCAAAAAAGGATTTTTATTTAAGTTACTGCTTATTATTATGTAACGAAAATAGAACTATTCAATATGCACAAAATACATCAAAAGGATCAACAATGCCTTATGCAGTTTGGGATAAAGGGTTAGGTGATATGCCAATTGTTATCCCCCCAGAAGAAATATTAAAACAATTTTATGATTTAACATTACCCATTATTACAAAGATTAGAGATAGTTACCAAGAAATTCAGAATTTAACAAAAATTAGGGATGTTTTATTACCTAAGTTGATGTCTGGTGAAATTGATGTTTCAGATATTAAAGTTTAGTTAGATAGTTAAATAATGATTTACTCATAATTTTAGGTTGATTTTATATAATATTATTATGAAATCTAAAATTTTGAATATTGTTTTAAAAGAAATGAGTCCTTATTTGGATATTGATCAATGTAATAAATTGAGTGATATTTTGAATTATGTTTTTAAGGATATTGAAGTTGTTAAAATTGATAAAAATAGTATTAATACAAATTCATTAGATAATAATGTGGTTTTAGATAAATTTTTATCATCTAAGGAAATAGAGGGATGTTCTAGAAAAACTTTAAAATATTATAAATCTACTATTGAATATGTTTTTAATTCAGTCAATAAAAAAGTTGAGAATATTACTACAGAGGACATAAGAAATTACTTATCTTATCATAAGAAAAAACGTGGATCTAGTAAAACTACTATAGATAATATTAGAAGAATATTATCTAGTTTCTTTAGTTGGTTAGAAGATGAAGATTATATTATAAAAAACCCTGTTAGACGAATACACAAAGTAAAAAGAGGAAGAACAGTAAAAGAAGTCTTAACAGATGAAAAATTAGAAATACTTAGAGATACCTGCATAGAAATAAGAGACTTATCATTAATTGAATTATTAATCTCAACAGGAATGAGAGTAGGAGAATTAGTGAATTTAAATACAAATGATATTAACTTTGAAGAAAGATCTTGTGTGGTTTTTGGGAAAGGAGAAAGCGAACGAGAAGTATACTTCGATGCAAGAACAAAAATACATTTAAAAAAATATTTAAAACAAAGAAAAGACAGAAATCCAGCATTATTCGTATCACTTAAAAAACCTTACAAAAGATTAGGAATAAATGGAGTAGAAACACGCCTAAAAAAATTAGGACTAGATGCAAATATAACAAATGTACACCCACACAAATTTAGAAGAACAATGGCCACCAAAGCAATAGACAAAGGAATGCCAATAGAACAAGTACAAAAACTCTTAGGACATGTTCAAATCGACACAACAATGCAATACGCAATGGTAAACCAAAACAACGTAAAAATATCACATAGAAAATATATTAGTTAAAAAAAATATATTTTCTATAAATTTTTCTAGTAAAACATTATCATGGAATTAAATCATTATTTATCAATCATTCAACCTCAATTTGAGAAACATCAATTTCACCAGACATCAATTTAGGCAATAAAATATCCCTTATGGCTGTTAATTTCTCTATTTCTTTATTATTTATATCAATTTGTTTGAATAATGGAAATACAATTTGATTAAACTTTAATAATGTTTTTTCATCAGGTAAAATAAATTTTATATTTTTTACATTAGTATTATTAATTGCTTGCATTGTAGTTCCATTACAATAAACATTTTTCATTTCATCAAAGGCTTTAGATAAAATAAAAGACCATAAATAATAGAATGCATTGTCATTACAACTTAAACCACAAAAACCAGTAGAAAAAATATAATTGTTTATTAAATCTTTAGAATATTCATCAACTTTAATTAATTTTCTAGAATCCTTCATTTTAGCAAACCATATACTTTTAGGTATTGGTTGCATATTTGCTCTACTTGGCTTTTTATCAATAGTTATTAAATTATTATTATCAACAATACTAGAATTTTCTACATCCGCAGTAGCTAAATAAATTTTAGATCCTTCAAAATCTTTAATTCCTGAATTTATAATTGATGAAACCTTTTTACTCCCTAAAAAATCAATGCTCCAATCAACTGGAATTTTTCCTAATTCAGAATCTTTAAAAACACCAGAATTACTATATAGTTCATTTAAATTATTTAAGAAATTAAAATTAACAAACCAATTTTTAAATATTGTTGTAATTTGGTCTTCTAAATTTTGATTTATTTTTCTTAATTTGATTACCTGTTTTTCAATTGAATTTATTATTGATATAATTTGTTTTTGAATTTTTATTGAGGGTAATTCTATGTTAATATTTTCTATATCTGAAGTTTTTATTGAGGGATATGATGTTGTACTTTGTTCTGCAATTGTTTGTAATTTTTTGGTTACTTTATCTTGAGTTATTAAATAATATAAATATTTACTTAAGACATAATTTTCTTTTGCTCTTAAAGTTGTGAATCCTGTTGATACTAATAAATTTGTTGGTTTATCTTCAATTATCCCATAATGTTTTTGGTTAGGTCGCACAGTTGAAATTATTATGTCATTTTCTTTTATTTTTCTTTTGGCTCTACTTGGAATTTTATCTGTAAGTGGATTTAAAAATTTTATTTCAATAATTTTATTATTTGTAATATTTTTAGTGTCTAAATAGTTTATAAAACTCCAATTTTCTTTTTTCGAGTAGTTATCTATATTTATTTCACTAACATTTTTAATTTTATATTTTTCAAAAAACATATAGAAATATTGAATTTTTATAGTATTAAAATTATTTTTTTTATAAAGTTTTTTATACTTCTTTTTATAAATTTTATATTTAATTATAAATATTATTTAAAAGGGGTAAATATTTATTTTGGATGAGAAGAGTTTAATTATAGTTTCTATTACTGTTATTGTTT
>ENA-UOOK01005985-UOOK01005985.1-fermentation-metagenome-genome-assembly--contig:-NODE-5985-length-11890-cov-56.243177_pt1 | contig 11890 bp, 6 predicted proteins | sample MGYA00245777_ERZ724023 | MGnify/ENA primary metagenome ERZ724023 (study PRJEB28704, sample SAMN03018312) | fermentation metagenome | biome: anthropogenic terrestrial biome; feature: soil; material... | reverse complement strand
CCTCATCAAGATATGGTAGAGATGGTTGTGCGCCCTTTCGTGAAACAGCTATGGAAGAAGCCCTGCAGGCAAAATCAGTTGCTTTTAGTACGGTTTCATAATCTAAACTTGAAAGCTTTGATACAAACGCCCCAATAAAACAATCACCAGCGGCAGTAGTATCAACAGCCTTTACCTTATATGCAGGTACAAATCCTGATCTGCTTTCCATGACTATGGTAGCACCCTTATCTCCCATGGTTACTATAACAACTTTAACACCATGTTTTAAGAAATCTTTCCCTGCTTGCACCGCACTTTCTATATTTGTAACCCTCACTCCAGTCAGTGCCATAACTTCAGTCTCATTTGGAATTATAATGTCTGTAAGCTTTAATAGTTCATCGCTGGTTTCCCTTGCTGGTGCAGGATTTAGTACAGTAAAAACATTGTGAGACTTTGCTATGCTAAATGCCTCAACTGCAGCCTCGACTGGAGTTTCAAACTGTGTAACAACAGCATCACTTTTGCTGATATAATCTTCTGCTTTTCTGATATCCTCTTTTTGAATCTCCATGTTAGATCCTGGTACAACTATTATGGAATTATTCCCATCCTTATCAACCGGGATAATTGCAGTCCCTGTTGGGGAGGTAACATCTTTATAAACAAATTCAGTATCAATTTTCTCTTTCTTTAATGCATCCAAAAGTATAGCTCCACTTTCATCAGCACCAATCTTACCTATCATATGTACATCACAGCCAAGCCTTGCAGCCGAAACAGCTTGATTTGCGCCCTTTCCTCCAGGAATCCTTGATATAGAATCGGATAGGATTGTTTCGCCCTTCTTTGGAAGGTTATTTACATTAAGTACAATGTCCATATTTAAACTACCAACAACACATAATCTCATTAAATTTTGTCACCTCTTTTTTATTTAACCGCTTAACTAAACCGGTTAAGTACATTATATGATTATTTGCTTATTGTGTCAATTAAAAATATTCAACATTTTCAATCTGATTTAATACGCCGATGTAATAAAAAAAATATATTCCATTCACTTTCCCGTTTGCAAAGATGTTTTGTCATATGTTATGTCCCTGGCACTAAGACAAGGGGCTGATTGCAAAATATGAATTTCAGTCAAAATATATTGAAACTCAATATATTTTGTGATTTTCACACTTTTGCATCAGCCCCTTTATCAGCTACGGTTCAACCATTTTTACAACTTGCCGCGTGCTGCCACCACTGCCACTCTCGCAAATGTCAAGAGGCAGGCGCCGTATATTAACCACTTTTGCCGCTTCTTGTCACATGTCACTTGCATGACCCTACGGTTCAACTACCTTAACCGTTATAAGTTTCCAAGCAACAACATTGTCTCCATCCATAACTTGAACATCAAGTACATAATTTCCTGCTTCTTCTGGTGTCCAATCTAAAGTACTTCCTACAGAAACTGGTGAGCTGTCCCATCTATCTTTTCTTCCCTCTTTGAAAGTAAAGAGCCTGTAATTTACTCCTTCATTTCCTGTAATAGTTACTTTTTCTCCAACCTTAACTTCTATCTTATCAATTTTAACTGCATCAACATCTGCATTGGATTCTGACTTAAATACATATCTAAATAAATATGCATCATCAAATCCGCCGTAATTATTCTTAACTGTCCCTTCTGTACCTGCTGCTTTAACTCTTACAGCAAAATCATATCTTGCAGGTTTTGATGCTAAAGTTTCAGGTATTTCAATTTCAAATGGCTGGAAAGCGTCTACTGGTTCAGTCCAATCAGTTAATACTGACCACTTACTTCCATCAATAACTTCATCCCTGTCCCTTTGTATATAGAAAACCTTATATTGAACTTTTCCACTGTAGTTTTTAGATGTAAATGTAAGTTTTTGCTTTTCTCCAAACTTAGCCTCACTGTTCATTATCCCTACAAATCCAACAGATGGCAATTTAACTTTAGGCACATTCGCATCAGGTTTATCCCTATTATCCTCTTCAGTTTCAGGTATTACTATTACTGCAACTTCATTAGATTTAATATCCCCATACTTTGCATAAATCTTAACGGTTCCTACAGCTTTTGTCTTGAAAAGCCTTCCCTCTACATAGCCAATCTTATCATCAGATACAACCCATTCTACATTTTCAGTTATATCCTTAGTGCTGCCATCTTCCATCGTTGCTACTGCCTTTAATGCATCATTCTTCTTAACTCCAACTACACTTCTGTTTACTCTAAGCGTAAGTTCTTTTACATTAGCCTTTTTAACCTCAATGGTTTTCTCAGCTGCTTTTCCTTCAAATACAGCCTTTACAGTAACCTTTCCTGTATAATCCTTATCTGCCTTATATATGCCCTTATTTATAGTGCCGTGATCACATGTCCAAGAAGCCTTGTCTGTAGCATCCTGAGTTTTTCCATCGGAGTATTCAACTGCAGCTATAAATACAGCTTCTCCTCCAGGGAATATTTCACTCTTATTTGATGAAATTGTAAGCTTATTAACATATGGTACTGTAGCAACTGGTGGAGTATAAGAAGGTGGGGTGTAAGGCGGTGTATCAGGCGGTGTGTAAGGTGGAGTATAAGGCTCAGCCATATTAACTGTAACCTCTGCTCTCCCTATATTCCTATATTCATCTACAGCCTCAACAGTTATTTTGTTTTTCCCATAATTCCCAAAACTAACTACAGTATCAAACTTATTATCAGTAAGTTCAGCATCCACTCCGTTAACTTTTACCGTCACAGGAGTTTCGTCAACTACATTTCCAGTTACTCTTATAGATTTTCCTTCAATATTAGCATTGTCAGCTGGAGATGTAATTGTAACAACAGGTTTTACTTTATCAACAAGCTCAAAACTTACATCAAAGCTAGAGCTAGAGCTAGCTTCTGCACCTATTGCTGTAAATGTAATAGTTTCCTTCCCATAGCTGTCATATTCTTTTTCATATAAAAAGCTTCCATCTGTTAAGGTTACATTTTCTTCTCCAGCTTTAAGCTCAACAGCGTTCTTTACAGAGCCCCTTATGGAAACCTTTTTCCCTTCAGTATCGACTGAATCAATAAATATAATTGGCTTATTATAGTTTTTATAAATCTCAACTACTTTTTCAGTCTCATTCCCAACAAGATCTGTTACTTCAATAGTAGCAATATTTTCCCCTTTAGTTATAGGCATTTCATACTCAAAAACTTTTTCTATATCAGAGCCATCGCCAGTCTGGCTTTCAAAGCTTCCAAGACTCTGCCCGTTAACACAAACGCTGTATCCAAGAGTATCCTTTACAGAAAAACTTAATTTAATTGTATCATCATCATCGACTTCAACCATACCCTTGCTAGGAGTTATCATAGTAACTACTGGAGCTTCAGTGTCATTATAGAGCTTAATTCTGTATTCATTAGTATTTCCATTCATATCTTCCATAGTAAATACAATGTCATTAAGCCCCTCATTTAACTCAACTAAGTTTGATGTAAAGCTTAATTCATCTGTATTTATATTTATATCTTTACCATTAACTTTTAAATATTTAAGAGGTTTATTAAAGTTCCCTGTAAATGTTATTGCCTTCTTTGAAACAATGCTTCCGCTTACAACTTCTTTCCCATCATCATCAAAAATACTCATTGCAAACGGTGCTTCCCTATCAACATGTACTTTTATAGTATGAGAAGCAATAATTGATCCACTTTCATCTAAGGCCTCAAACTTTACAATATTAAGCCCATCAGTAAGACCTTCAAGAGCTATGCTTGTATTTTTACCATTATCTATAGGCTCATTGGTATTTAAAAATACTAATACATTATTAAACTCACTGCATTCATTATTTATCTCATATTCTAGAGTTATACTTGTTTCCTTTGTCTCATATTCTGCTGATTTAAATTTCAATGGAGATACAAATACTTTTAAAAGCTTTGAAACTGTTGGTGTCTCTTCTGCTCCTGCTGGTCCTTGGGCTACCAATGCATCTTTAACTGGATCTTCAGGCATTTCTTTTTTGTATGAAACTTTTATCTCTATATCATTCTCTCCAAAATTATTAAAAGCAGCATCTGCGCTAAAGTTTCCTTCCTCATCTAAAGTAACCTCATTATCGTTTACAGTAACCTTAGTTATATCACTTAAATCATTATAAGCAACACTTCCGGTTACTCTAACAGTTTTTTCACTTACGGTTTCATTATCAGTTGGAGAGTTTATTGTAATTATTGGCGCATCAAAGCTGCTATTAATATGAATTTCCTTTTTATCCTCATTGCCAGCTAAATCCTTTGCCAAAATTACACCGTTAAACTTTCCATCTACAATTGGAGCATTAAAAACATATAGGTTTTCTTTATTTTTTTCAACAGCCTTACCATTTACAGTTACTACACCGATATTTCCATCTTCAACCTCGAAAACAATATCATATGATGCTGCCCCATTATTTAAATTAAAAGTATCAGTATCAGGGCTAATTAAAGTTATAACTGGATTTACTGTATCTACAACAAATTGAATTATATCTTTTCCAACAATATTGTCATTAACCTTTGCTTCAAATGTGATACTGTGAGTTCCATCAGCTAAGTCTTTTAATTCAATTATACCCGATGCAGGTTTTTCTTGAGATTCCCCATCATCTACAGTTACAAACAATTTAGCATCTTTATACTTCTCTTTAATGCTATAGTTAATGCTGATATCCTTTTTATTTGTATACGGTTCTACATCATCATGCAAAATAACTGTATTATCAAATTCAACCTCATAAGGCTCAGAAACATTATCAGCATAATCAACAGCCATTACAACAATATGATTTTCTGCATTTGCTAGTTCAATTTCTTTCTCTTTCTCTGTTCCAGCAACCAACATAGGTTTTACGCTATCATTTACAAATATTGCATAAGCCGCTATTCCTACATTATCGCTTCCGTTAAACGTTATCTTATATTTGTTTTGAGTTGTTTTTTCACCTTTCGGATCCATTACAGGTGGTGTAACGTCGAGATTAACCGGCATATCAAGATTTTGATATGCTGCCCCCTTATAATCAACTTTTCCAGCTAATCTTATAAAATATTTTCCTTCAGGAGCAAGTTCATACTCTCCGATTTTATCATTATATAAGGTTCCATCCCATGTCCAGTCAGATTTTAAAGTATACATATCTTTAGCAGCATAGTTTTTCCTTACATCACTATCAGTATATATATTCCTAAGTAACTTTCCCTTATCATCAAGTACCTGCACATTTAATTCCTTTGCATTTCTCATCATAGAAACAACTGGAATTACAACATCATAATAACCATCACCATTTGGTGAAAACGATCCTTTTTCATCACTATTAAGAAAATCATATTCCTCGTTAAGAAGACCTGTTATTCCATAATAAGAAGATTCATCCCACATTGGTGCATCAAATATCCTTGAGTCCTTATCCCAGTTACCATAATAGCCCATATAAGCAACACCAATATCAGGATTCTTTTCTTTATCTTTTGACTCAAAGCTTATAAAGCCTTCAGCAAACTGGTTTTTAGGAGTTCCTACAGGAATTGTTAAAGTAGCTGTAACCTCTGCCTCTTTTTTTGCAGGGACAGTTATGCTCTCCTTATTAAATGTAAGTGATGCTCCTCCGAAATTATTTGGATAAGGAAGTAAGTATCCTCTTTGAGCATATGTTGTTAAAACTCCGTATTTATCCTTAACATCAAATGTTAAATCCTCATCACCCATATTCTTAAGCACAATTGTAAATTGCCTAGTGTTTCCTATTTCCTTAAGTGAAATTGCAGCACCTCCAAATTCATCCTTTGCATAAGCGTAAACTTTTGTATTTACAGCATCTTCAATATTGATTAATCCTGCTCCCTGCTGCCTTGTAAGATATGGAAGGCCTGTCTCAGGCTCAATTTGAGGTCTTGCAGTATTAATCATTATATTTTTAGCAAGTTCCACAAAGTTCCTCTTACCATTAATGCTAGATACCTGTGGTACAGCCGGTTTCTTTAGATGCTCAACTAAAAGTGCCATTGTCCCTGATGTATGCGGTGCAGCCATAGAAGTTCCGCTCATATCACCATACTTATCATTATTAAGCGTAGAATAAATATGCCCTCCTGGTGCAGTAACTTCAGGTTTAAACCTTAAATCTGGAGTAGTTCCCCAAGATGAAAAATCAGACATCTCACCTGATACATCATTATCAAGTTCTGCCATTTCTCCCGTAAATGAAACCTTAACATTTTGCTCAATTAAGCCTTTAAGCTTTACTCCATCTGAATATCTTATAAAAACAGCAGGTATTTCTATGCTTGGATCAGATGCCATGCTTATAAATGTATCATCATTTTTTTTGTTATATACAATAACCCCTGCTGCTCCAGCCTTCTGGGCATTGATCTTTTTCTCAACAAATGTTGCATTTCCTCTTTGAATCAGAGCAATTTTCCCTGCCAAATCTTTTCCCGCAAATTCCCCTATCGTCCCAAATCCACAATCTACTATTTCTGTTTTTTCTTTTAAATAAGCCAATGGATCTTTATCATCAGAGGAAATTGTATATGGAATTGTTCCTGACTCTTCAACAGCCTCAAAATTCAAAACTGGAAGTTTAAGTTTAGTATTTTCAATTGATGCTACCTGCAATGTATCCTTATATAATCCAGGTGCACCTACAAGACCCATATCAGCATCCATAGTATACGGATAATACAACCCATAAGTAGAGTAAGCAGAGTTTCCTCCTGATACTACACATATAACCCCAGCATCTACAGCATTTTTAATTGCCTTTTGTTCAGGATCATCCTCTGATGCAAATCCAGCAGTAGAGCCAAGGCTCATATTGATTACATCTGCACCATGCTTTACAGATGAATCAATAGCAGCTGTAATATCATCTGAAAATGCTCCCTGATTTTTAGGGTCATTTGAAAATACTTTCATTGCAAAAAGCTGTGCCTCAGGAGCTACTCCTAATACCTCTCCATTTGCAGCAACTATACCTGAAACATGCATACCGTGCATACTTCCAGATTTATCTATGACCTCTTGATTTAAATCTGCAAAATTATAACCGTAAGGAACTTTATCTGTAAAAAACCTACCTTCATCATTGTTAAAAAGTACGTTATCCTTATTGAACTTTGCTTTACTTAAATCTGTAATTTTCATGTCCTTATGAGTATAATCAATTCCAGTATCAACAATTGCAACTACAGTTCCCTCACCTTTTAAATTATTAGGATCTCCCCATACTTTATCAGCGCCCGTCATTTTAACGGCATTAGCCATATCAAGATAATACTTTTTTGCAATTGTAACCTTTTTAACTCCGGATATTTCCCTTATGTTGTCAATATCCTTATATTTTATATTTACACTAAAACCATTAAGAACATCCTTATAAGTGTGTCTAATCTCACCAAAACTTTGAACTTTTGAAACTACTGCCTTTTGTTCTTTATCTATATCCTTTGTAAACTTTTGTGCTGCTTTTAAAGATATTTTTTGTTCACTTGCCTTCTCTGAAACAGATTTCCCTTTAAGTTCTACAATAACTCTAACATATTCATCAGGCTTAATTTCACCATTATTTACATTATCTTTTTCGTCATCGTTTGTAGTTTGTCCAAATATTTGGGAACTTGCATTTAACTTATCAAGTTCTTTTTCTTTAATAGTATGAGTATCTTTTTTAACTTCTTGAAGCAAAGTAGTTTTTCTTTTTTCGTACAGCTCATCTTTTTTCGAGCTGATTTCAGCTTTTGCACTACTTGAAAATAAGCTAAGCATCATCATAAAACAAAGAAGCAGCGATAATCCTTTTTTCTTTTTCATAATATCCCCCTTTTTAAATTTTTTAGACTACCAAGCAGTGGCACTTGACAAGTTTACCTCCCTTCTGTCATTTATTTCAATATAATGCAATGCATCCCATCAATGAAATTATATTGAATTTTTGGATAAAAATCAATATATAAATCTGAAAACTGGGAAAATTATATAATTATATTGGGAAAAGGAAATATGATTATGGTTATTGCATCTGGAACTGCAGTAGTAATTAAATAAAATAAAAGGGACATTTAATTACTTTCCCGTTAAATGGAATAAGAATTAAATGTCCCTTTTTATTTTTAAATTTTATTAAACTTGTCACGTAGCATTACTTTCATTGTTCCCACACATATTCCATATAAATATTTGATTTAGTTGCTTGGAGGTTGATCAGTTTGGGGATTTGAAGTGCTAACTTGCTTGGTTAATTCATCAACTATACTATTCAATTCATTTATTTTTTCCTTTAGCTCATTATTCTCCTTTGATAAAGAATCCAAACTAATTTCTAGCCCTTGTTTTTCTGCAGCTAATCCGCTGTTTTCTTTATATAAACTATCTATTGTGTTGGTTAGTGCTATATTAGTTTCTTGAAGCTTCTTAATCTCTGATTCATACAGTTCTATCTGATTATTTTTCTCTGCAATACTATCATTTAATTCTTTGATTTCCTTTGTTTTATCATTGAGTAAGCTTGCATAGTTGTTAATAGTATTGTTTAAAATATTTATATGTGAAAACATTCCGGGAGTTACAGCATCAATCATTCTCCTTTGCTCTTCAGTAAGACTTAAAGGATTAATTGGATTATTGTAGGACTCATTGCTAGATGTTATCCCCTTATTAATATTTTTATCATTTTCTGTATTCACTTGTTCCCATGGAACTTGAGAAGCTGATTGAATAAGTATATTTTTTATAATTATATCAGGGTTATCAAGATTTATACTTGAGCTATTTAACAAGCCTGCTTCTTCTAAATACTTGCTAATTAAATAACTTTTGCTTAATTTTAGTTCAGCTTCTTCATCAATAAATTCATTTAAATATTTAAGCCTTATCTTTCCAGGTACGCAATCCTGTTTATAGTTTTTCAATAGATCTATTACTTGATACAAATTTACATTTACATTAATAGGTACATTATAATATTGACTATCATCAACTAACTTTACTGGTTGTATATGTAATATATAAGAGGCTGCTTCACCTTCAACTGAAAAATATACAATTGGATCATAGCCTAAATCCTTTGTCTTTTTAATTTTTATTGTAGGAATCCCATCGTTTACTACTTTGAAATCCTCTATCAGCTCATTTTTTGATATTGCACTTACATTACCCAAGGTTTCATACTTTTTTGTAAATATCGAGTAACTATTAGGCATAATAAGGGTCACACCTGTTACAATTGCTCCTGCAATAAGAAAGCTGAAGGATTTTTTTAAGATTTTAGGGACGTATGATTTATCCAGTTTCAAAATTACATTACACCTCCTAATCCATTTTCTCTGGCTCTCTAATTTGGTATTTGATTAGCTTTTACAGTTATTTTTATATTGCCACTTTTCCCAATGAAATCCTTGTCCACAACTTTAGGAGCTGCCCATGGCCATTGGATTTTAATAGCAAAATACTTGATATCCTTATCTGGGATAATGATATATTTATGTTCATCTTCTTGGAGATTAGTTAATTGAGTATAATTATTATCTTTTCCCTCCATTAAATCATATTTTATTGGCGTTACCCCCTCAAATAGTTCTCCTATTCCCTCCAAGGTGATTATATATTCAACAGGCACATCAGTTCCTGTCTTATCAATTTCAAAGTTCCAAATGGTTGACTGACCCGGTGCAAATTTTTCTAAATTAAATGTCTTTTGCTGCTCCAATGTACCATTATCTTTTACTATGAATGATGATGCTTTAATAATATTTTCAGCACTGCTGTCTTTCATATTGTAACGGGATAATGAAATCACATGAATTGATAATGCTACTAAAAGCAATGCTGAAAATATTATAAGCACCTTTGCTTTAGGCTTATTCATCTTCTCACACCCCCTACTTTAATAACCTCTTGCTGTATTTAATTGTTGATTTATTTCTATCTTTTATCCGCCGCCTCTGTATTTTCTTTTTTTGCTGGCTGATTTTTAACTTCATCCGAGAATATTACAATTATAAAGAAAGCCGCACATACCGCAATTCCTACAGGTGTCCTCAAAAAACCTAATACATATCCAAACCCTGGTAATCTAAAGGCTAAACTTCCAACAACATCCTCTGAAGTTACAAGTTCGCTATCAGGCGTATTATTTGCATCACCTTGGGTTTTAAAACTCAGCTTTCCATTTTCCTTTACTACCTCAATTACCCTATGGGTAACAATCATACTTCCATTCCCCTTAAAGGTTATTATGTCGCCCTTTTTAATGGTGCTTTTATCCCTTTCATTTACAACGATTACATCACCAGGTTTTATTGCAGGACTCATACTTCCAGTTAAAACAGTCATTGGGGAATATCCAAATAATTCTGGTATTTCTTCTTTTGTAAGACTTGATTTTAATGAAAATATAAGGACTAAAGCAATAATCACTATAAGAACAGCTGTGATGATGTTTTTGATCCACTTAAATAAGCGTTTAATCATATGTGTCACCCTTCTTTTTAATAGTACTTTTAACCCAACCTACTGCCAAGCAAACTGGGCAAATTGCACCATTAACTCAATACACTTCAAATGTTTAAATTTAGAACGCAATAGTTGTCCACCAATTGTTACAATAATTATAGTTCTTGTCCCTTGAAAATTTTGTATAAATTGGATATCCAATTCAAATTATTTTCCTTCATCATTTTTTATTTATTTACCATTTAACTTATACTTTTGCATGTTATTCCAAATACTATTCCCTTATTTTCATAAATAACTTAAATTCTGTACATATATTGTAAATAAGTGTATGCCACTTTATCTGTATTTTTTCTGTGGCATCCCCGACACTACGGTTCAAAGATCAATATATAAGTCTAAAAATTAGGAAAATTATATAAATATATACTAAATTAAAATTATCGTATATAATAATATAAAATATAATATTAATATATAAATTCAATATAAAATGAGGGGGTGTAAAATGATTATAACTACTACAGCAACTATAGACGGGAGAAGAATTGTTGATTACAGAGGGCTTGTTTTTGGAGAAGTTGTTTCAGGAATTAATTTCATAAAAGATTTTGCAGCAGGGCTTTCAAACTTCTTTGGTGGGCGCTCAGGTTCTTATGAAGGCGAACTTATTGAAGCAAGAGAAAATGCCATTCGTGAAATGCAGGATAATGCATCATCAGTAGGTGCCAATGCAATAGTTGGTATAAACCTTGACTATGAAGTGTTGGGAAACGGAGATATGATTATGGTTATTGCATCTGGAACTGCAGTAGTAATTGAATAATAAAAGGGGGCATTTAATTACTTTCCCGTTAAATGGAATAGAATTAAATGTCCCTTTTTTTTAATTTTATTAAACTTGCCACATGCCACATGCCTGGTACTTCAGGCAGGCAGAAGGATTGAATGTAGCTGTAATTATCATATCCTATTTGCACTCCCACATACATTTATCTTATGAATAACGACTTGCTTCATTGCCTCTTTACCAGGAGTCATATATTTTCTTGGGTCATTGGCATCAGGATGGGCTATGAAGTATTCCTTTACTGCATTTGAAAATGGTATCTTTAAATCAGTTGCAATATTTACTTTGCATATACCAAGTTCAATTGCTCTCTTCACTTTTCCATCAGGCACATCTGAAGCTCCATGCAATACAAGTGGAACTTTTACCTTGCTTTTAATTTCCATAAGCCTTTCGAAATCAAGCTTCGGTTCACCCTTATAAAGTCCATGAGCAGTTCCGATTGCTACTGCAAGCGAATCTATACCTGTTTTCTCAACAAACTCCCTTGCACTCTCAGGATTAGTATACATAGCATCCTTTTCATCAATATTCATATTATCTTCCTGTC
>ENA-UOOK01005983-UOOK01005983.1-fermentation-metagenome-genome-assembly--contig:-NODE-5983-length-11897-cov-3.705962_pt1 | contig 11897 bp, 12 predicted proteins | sample MGYA00245777_ERZ724023 | MGnify/ENA primary metagenome ERZ724023 (study PRJEB28704, sample SAMN03018312) | fermentation metagenome | biome: anthropogenic terrestrial biome; feature: soil; material... | reverse complement strand
AACATCCACTTTATGGGATAGTATCCTACCTCCAAAGTCAACTGAAATCCACAGTTAACGATAGAGATATTAACCAAAGAGATGAGACGGGTTTGCCACCAACGAAACCGAACCAGATTTCAACGGAGCTTAAACAGTCAGGTAGTCAATCGGTATCCGAAAAAAGTGAGGTGTTGCCGGGATATTGTAGTCAGCCCAAGGAGATAAAAATATTTTGAGGAGGGAAATGTATGGACCCTTTGATTCGCGCAGAAGTGGTTATCGGCGAGAATACCAAGCAATTATTAGTAGAAAGAAACGTCACCTTGGCGATTGCAGCGATAAAGATCCGGAACATCAATGCTACCATTCGCGATCTAACCACTGATGTGATTGCTGATAAAGTGGTCATCCAAGGGGTACTCCACAAACAAATCTTTTTTGTGGGAGAAGACAACATCGTCCATCATCAAGCAGAGGATATTCCATTCAGCACCTTTGTAGACGTTCCGGGAGCGGAGCCTGGAATGAATGTACAAGTAAGCCCGGTGATTGAGACGGTAATCTTTAATTTACTAACGTCGACCATAGTTCATCAAAAAGTGGTGATCGAGTTCTTTGTAAAGGTCACCGAGACTAGACAATTGAACTTGGTAACCGGTGATGGGCCATTGGTAAGGGTAGATCAAGTAGTGGGTGAAAACACCAAACAAGAGTTGTTCGAGAATTTTATCACCTTGAACACGCCGGCAATTAAAATTGACGATATTACTGTGGTGGTCAAGGATATTACCACTCACGTGATTGAAGACAAAGTAATTATTCAGGGCGTTATTCATAAACAAATCTTTTTCATAGGAACCAACAATATCGAATACCATCAGGGAGAGGACATCGAATTTTCAACGTTTGTCGATATTCCTGGGGCTTCGCCCGGGATGGATGTGGTCGTTAACTCGACCGTCGAATTTATCCACTTTGATCTGAGAGACGCTACTACTTTACTTCAAAAAGTGGTAATCGAATTCTTCGCTAAAGTAACCGAAAGCATCCAGATTAACATTCTACTAGGACCAGGCGCTTTGCTCAAACTGGAAACGGTTACTGGTGAAAATACCAAGCAGATTCTGGTTGAGAATGTATTTCGCTTACCGTTACCCACAATTAAAATCAGGGAGATTATCGCCAGTATTCGCGATCTAACCACCGAAGTTATTGAAGACAAAGTTATTATTCAAGGAATACTTCATAAACAAATCTTTTTCATTGCCAACGACAATCTCGAACACCATCAAGCTGAGGACATTCCGTTCAGTACTTTCGTCGATATTCCAGGCGCTACACCGGGTATGAATGTACGGGTCGATTCACGGATTGAGACTATCCTCTTCGAACTTGAGGACAATACCACCTTACGACAAAAAGTGGTGATCGAATTCTTCATTAAAGTTACCGAGACCCAACAACTATCGGTAGTAATCGTTGCTCCATATGGTCCTTATTACTTCTAATAAATAATTCGGGCAATCATATCCGTAGGTGACCCCAAGGAAAACAGGTTGTAACAACGAACAACCTGTTTCTTTTTTTTTAGTAAATTTGCATATATATATGTTGCAATACTTTTTGAACAGGCCCGGATTATTGCGACATGTTTTGCTTGTTGAGTGAGATTATTTTAGGAGCCGATCGATGGTTAAAACTTTAGCTAGTAAATTTAAAGTGGAAACCGTATGGCCGGAATTGGTCAATAAACGGATTCATCAAATCGACAGCCATCTGAAGGAAATTCAATTTCTAAATCAGGGTGGTTCATTGGTGGCCAAAGGCTCCTTTAAGCGACAGGTAAAGTACATTGATTCCAGTGGGAAATTTCGGAAAACCGAAGATAAACTCCAATTTGAAGTTGTTATGGGTGCTGAGTTTCCGGAACCGTTGCCTTTTTTCACTCCGGAACTTAAAACCGATTACTTTATTTTTCAACCGCGACGTTTGGGTGAAGACCAAGCTCTGTTGGAACAGGGTTTTACACTGATCATCAATGAAGTTGAGGCAATTAACCAACAGTCCCGCCCAGTGATGATTTTAACCGACATAATTGCAGCCAAGGGAAAGGGGGAGACTGTTAGCAGCCTGCAATTAAATTTGAAAAGAGATTCTCGTCCCAAAAAATTTAACGGCGTGATCGCCTTTGATCGGGTCAAACCGCCGGTGGTCACCGGTAAGATAACCGGTATCGTTATCTATAGCAATTCCCATAATATTTTAAAGGAACAAGAACTAAATTGCTCATTCAGTTTTTTAATAAATCCGGACGAAAAGGCTTCCGAAGGTGAATTAGTTGTAAACGGAACAATTACTGAAGTTGGCTGGGTCCCACCAACCTACGGACAAGGCTGGAAAATCGAACTGAAACTCAATTATGAATGGGAATTGGTTATCCGTCAGGAATTACCGGTGTGTGAGGGAGCGGACGGGGCCGTTGATTACAATCCCAAAATTAAAGCTGATCTTCTCTTAAAGGAAGAGCACTTTCTTTTTCCGCAAGTATTAAAAGCAGAGGGGATTATTGGAGCTGGGCCTTTTGAAATAGAGTCTCAAATAAAACGGATAAATTGGAAACCGGTTGGTTCAGGATTGTCAATCAGCGCCGTGCTTTCTTTCGATTTATATTTGCCGGACGCATCCGGAATTGAAAAACTTCAGACTTTCGATTTCGCCATTGAAGAGCTGGTAGAAAATTTTTTTGTAAATTTTGGGGATTGGCGTAAGCTAACACTCATTTGTGAACCAATTTTGGATTTCCAAAAAGCAAACTACAATCAGGCAGTTTTTACAATCGAAGCTGCGCTTAAGGTGAATGTCAAAACATATCAATCCCGTGTTATTTCATTGCCCCGCGATAATGCCGGGACTGAAATTATCGGTTTGGCGCTTGTAGCTGAGAATAGTTTTGCATTTTTAAGCGAAACCAAATTTAAGCTCTCCCATCCTCTTTGGAGAACAATTGAGGTCCGCAATCAGTTGTCCCAAATTAATTCCTCCTTAAAAAAAGGATGGCTAAATCTTTACGGCTTATCAGAGGTTGCAGTCGTTTATCTCGATCGGTATCACCAATATCGCGAAGAAACTTTTAGCCTCAGTTTTCATAAAAATAACTATTGGGAAGCTGTTAACGACGACCAAACCTATCAAGTCGATCTCAGCCCAAGGCTGGAATTTGATACGTTTAAAAATGAAGGAGACAGCCTTCTTTATAAATATCTATGGAATTTTCAGGCCGTCGCTTTTGTTAAACGCCGGATTTCAGTAGCAGTTTCAAAGGAGATTCAAAGTCCGAACTTTCAAGTTTCCCGACCAATACCAAAATCCCATCTTGAAGAATTATCCATTGAGGGCGAGGTCCGGTTGGAATTGGGCAATCCAAGGGAGATCGCAACCAGCCGAGCTTTAATTACCGAATTTAGTTGGCGAAACGCTTTGAATGCAATTCTAGTTGAGGGAAGAATCGACGGCGAAATTGAGTATTGGGATAGTGAGGGTTTTTTAAGAAGAGAAAAACTGGAATTCCCCTTTTGGACTTTTGTAAACCAGCAGAGAGCAGTGGATCAAGAATCGGTTTTGGTCCCGAGACTGCGGCGATTAAGCTGTTTTCCTTTGGACCCTTGGCCTTGGAGAAAGGGAGCCATTCGCTATGAAATTCAGATCGAAATTAATCAATCCGAATGAGGTGTCTAAATGAAGATCTTATTGCAAAACCGGAATAATTTCGGGAGTTCAGTCGCTGGAGATAGTATCCAACTTATAAAAACCAAAGAGTATTTGGAAAAGCTTGATCTTGATATTAAGATTAGTTCCGATACTGAGCTTGATATAGAAACTTATGATTTAATCCATCTCTTTAATATTATGCCGATAGAAGAGACCTTTCGGCAGTTTCAAAACGTTAAGCGCCAGCGTAAGAAATTTGTTTTGTCAACCATTTATTGGGACCCTACCGAATTTTTAACGGTCACCGGTCAAAACAGGACTTTTGGAGAATGGTGGGAAAGGACAATGCCCCTGCGCCGGGAAGTCTTAAAAGAGGCGGTATTGATTTTACCTAATTCAAAGATGGAACTGGAAATTCTTAAAAATAATTTTGGACGGCTACCTCCGGCGTTAATCATCCCTAACGCGGCCGATCCGTTGTTTACCCTCGCCAAACCGGATCGTTTCTTTCAAAAGTATCATCTGCAAGACTTTTTATTATCGGTAGGCCGAATCTGCCGCCGTAAAAACCAATTGATGCTAATCCGGGCTGCTCGGGAACTCAATCTAACCTTAGTATTGATCGGCCCAATTAACGACGGACTGTACTATCGCGAGTGTCGGCGTGAAGCGGCAGGACATAAAGTGATCTTTATCGACTCTTTAACACCGTTGGAATTGAGTTCGGCTTATGCTGCCGCCAGAATTCACGCCTTAGTAAGTTGGTATGACACTCCGGGATTAGTTTCCTTAGAAGCCGCTTTGGCCGGGTGCAATATCGTCACTACCGACCGGGGCAGCCCTAGGGAATACTTCGGCAACTTGGCCTATTATTGTGACCCGGGCAAGCGCGATAGTATCTGTCAGGCAATCCGGGATGCGTGGCATGGCACTAAAGACCATCGCCTTAAGGAGCTGGTATTCAATAATTATACTTGGGAAAAAGCCGCCTTAAAAACATATCGGGCCTATCAATCCGTATGTTCTCATCAGTTAGCCGAATTAGCGTTAAAGGAAGAATAACGAGCGATTCTTTTAGCCGATTCACTGTCATAAAGTTCGAAAAATAATTTATGCTTGTAAAAATATCTTTTGGTGATGTAGAAGAAATGATAATGGTTAGTAAGAGCTTTCCCAACCATAGTCACGAAAAAACTGCGGTATTTTGCCTCTTCTACTAGGCAATTTAATCCCAATACCGGAAAGCAATCCTTTGGCCAGATGTTTGGAATCTCCAAACCAAATTCTCGGTTAAGTAGAGCTTGCCATTTCCGGAGATCGCTTTCAGCGATCAATATAGGAGTAGTAACTTTAGTGTTAAGTTTACTGATTTCACCTTGAGAGATTGTGGTGAGCGGCAGTGGAATGTATTGTACCGCTGGAAATGGATAAATAATGGAACTTCCGAAACTCAAAATAGGGACACCTCCGTTCTATTTGGCATCATATTTTATGAAGGAAAATGGGATTTAGTCACATCAGTAATAGAATTCTTAACAACCAAACCTTGAGCTGTTTTTGGTGATTATGACCAAAAAAAATACCGCAATTTTTCGTCGGTCCGAATTATTGCGGTATAAATTGGGTAAAGGGGGAAACGCTTAATTTCATGGTTGAATTTTATGGTAAAAAGGATGAAGCTTGATAGACGGTAACCGGTTCATCCAGGGAGAGATTTTGGTCGACCGAATCAATGCCGTCATCAATAAAGGTTGACATCTCAACTTGATTAACAGTTATCGGACCGGTAGAGGGCGTAAGTTCCACCGGTTGCGATCTTTGAGCCAGTCGACTAGATGAGGGGGCATTCGGAAAAAGGGCGACCGTGGAAAAGAAAAACAGAGTAACACAGCCGGTGACCAACCCTAGCCTACCCAACATTAAAAAACGATTAGTTTCCTGAAAAAAAGAATGCTCCGCTTCGGCGACCCGAAGCTCGAAACCTGCTAAAAGATCGTAGTCACAGTCTTCCTGGTTGAGATCGTTAAGGCAATCTTTCAATTTCTGCAGATTTTCATATTCCAAGTGACATTTCGGGCAGAAGTAAAGATGGCGTCGTAAGTTCCTTTTTTCTTCAACAGAAAGCTCATCATCGATGAATGCTGAAATTAAATTCTGAACATGGTTACAATTCATTTGGATTCTACCTCCACTCCTTGAAGATAGGGGAGTAAGATCCGGCGCAGAATTTTACGGCCCCGGTGAATCCGGGAACGGATGGTCCCGATGGATACCCGTAAAATTTGGGCGATCTCCTCATAAGATAACCCTTGAATATCGCAGAGAATTACTGCCGAACGGTATTCGATGGGCAACTCTTTTAAACCCCGTTGAATTTGGCGCCCCAATTCGCCTCGAACGGCTTCATCCTCGGGATTTGATGTCCAATCAGGAATCTCCATGGTTTTTTCATTTTCAAGATACGGATTGGGCTCATCGATGAGACCAAAGGGCGGTTCCGTTTCTTTCGGTAATGGTCGATATATAAATTATGGATTATCTGATATAACCAACGATCAAAAGCGGTTCCCGCCTCAAACCGGGCGAATGATTTGTAAGCCCTATATAATCCTTCTTGAAGCAGATCTTGAGCTTCGTGATGATTGCCGCAGAGACGGTAGGCAAATTGATACAACGGTTTTTCATAAGTTTTCACGAGCGACTCAAACAACTCCATCCGATTGGCGGTCGCTTGGGTCTGGGAAAAGGTTTGAACCGATGATGTCGAAGCCAATTTGGCCACCCTCTTTCAGTGTTTTTAATGTTTTTAATACAAAGAATAGTGCTGTTACATGTATTGTACCAAATGGATATCAATCTGTAATTGGCAATATCTACAAATAACTCATTTTCTAAAGGGCAGCCGGGAATTGTTTCGTATTTCTTGTTGTTGAGGTTTGGCCTCCAACTTGACCCTGATAACTTTCAACTCTTTGTCGCGGTAAATCAAAAGATCTACTTCTTGGTTAACTTTAAGGTTCTTAATGAAGTCGACGACATCCTGAGGAGATTTTACTTTTTTGCGATTAACTTCTTTGATGATATCACCATCCATTAACCCCGCCTTGGCCGCCGGACCGTCGGGCACCACTTGGATGATTGCTCCTTCGGTATTTGACAAACCATAATAATCGGCAATCCGATCGTTTATTTCAATGACACTCACACCCAACCAAGGGGTTGCCGGACGGTCTACTTTTCCTTTTTTGATCAAATCTTCGACGATACTCTTTGCTAAATTAATGGGAATCGCAAAGCCTAATCCTTGGGCGTTAGCGATGATCGCTTCGTTAATCCCGATTACTTTGCCGTTCAAATCTACCAAGGGTCCACCGCTGTTTCCCGGGTTAATGGCGGCGTCGGTTTGGATCAGATTACCGGAACGGTTGGGATCTTCCAAAGAACGCCCTAAAGCGCTGATGATTCCGGCTGTCACTGTATCATGAAATCCATACGGATTTCCGATGGCGACTACCCATTGGCCTGGTTCCAGAGTATTTGAATCGCCCATTTCCACTGCCGGGAGGTTCTTCTCATTAATCTTGACCACAGCCAAGTCGGTTTGAGGATCGGTACCAACCACGCGGCCATCATATTTTTTACCCCCGTATAAGGTAACCTTCAATGTTTGAGCGTCGCGCACCACATGTTCATTAGTAAGGATATAACCGTCGGATCTAATGATAAAACCGGAACCGGCGCCTTTCACTTGCTGTTGATTTTGGAAGAACCCGGGCGGGAAAAATTCTCTAAATTGAAACGGTATCGAAGGACTACTGGTTACTACCGAAACAGTATCGATATTGACAACCGACGGGGCCACTTTTTTACGAGCGGCCACGATGGAACCGTCGCCGATCGGCGCGAGGTAACTGGTCTTTTGAATAGTAGGTTGCAACGAAGCGACCGTATTCCCCAAAGTATTATTCCGGTTTGGGTCCGTTATTAAGGTAAACAATCCCGCAGTAAGTAAAGAAGAACATAAGGCGATAACAATCAAGGGTAAGTATTTTTTGACTTTTTCTTTCATATTGAGACCTCCCGTCATGGTTTGAAGTTTTGTTTGAACATTACACTCCGATAAACTCATGGTGATTTAAACGTTAAGATTTAAAATGGCATTCCCGGTGAAAGATATAGATTAGTTCCTCTGCTTTAATCGAAAAAACGGACTATCTTAAAAAAAGTTCCTTAAGTTCTGTTAAATTTCCTGGAAAAAAAGAGGAATAATTCATTAAAGGTTGAATATAGATCATATTTCCAGATAAATCCTGGTAACACGGGGGAAAGGGTACTTTACAACTTGGCGCTGAGCATGACTGGTTACGGGCGGGGTATTAAGGCCACTCCAGCCTATTCAATTACAATTGATATCAAATCCATCAATCATCGTTATCTCGAAATGTATTTTAAAATTCCTCGGGTTTATTCGTTTATCGAAGATAAACTTCGACGCGATCTTACATCCAAGGTTTCGAGGGGGAAAATAGAAGTAACGGTTACCATCGAAAAATTTTTATCGGAAGATGTGTTGGTTAAGTTAAACCGGCCGTTATTAACTTCTTATTTTAAAGCCATCGATGAATTGACTACTGAATTTAACATCCAAGGCAAGCCTGACTTAACTACGATTTTAAATCTGCCGGATGTGACGCAAACGGTCCAACCGACGGAAGATCAAGAGCAGTTGGGGATTTTAGCTGGAGAAGTTCTCAACGAAGCAATCGACAATCTTCTCCAAATGCGTTACACCGAAGGTAGACAACTGGCAATGGATTTACAAGAGAAACTTGCCGTCTTAAACGGATTTCTTCGGCAATTAGTTGAATTTTCACCGGAGATGGTTTCCGATTACCGGATTCGTCTCGAGAAAAGAATTCAGGAATTGACCGAAGGAATTGAGGTCGATCCCAATCGACTCGCGACTGAAGTTGCTATTTTCGCTGACAAATCGGATATCAACGAGGAATTGGTTCGGATTGAAAGCCATTTGGGTCAATTTCAGAAAACTCTGGATCTGAACGAACCCATCGGTCGAAAGTTGGATTTTATGATCCAAGAGTTAAACCGAGAGATTAACACTGTCGGTTCCAAAGCTAATGATTTGAGAATATCGCAACTTGTAATTCAATTCAAGAGCGAGCTGGAGAAGATCAGAGAACAAATTCAGAATATTGAATAGGAGGTGAGACAGGATGGCGCTGCCCAAACTTTCATTGGAGGAGAAAAGGAGAGCTCTAAAAAAAGCTCAAGAAGTAAGGAGTAAACGAGCAAAAATCCGTCAGAACCTGAAAAAAGGAAAGACTACCATTCGTGAAGTGTTAAGCAATATCAATGACGATGTGGTAGCCAAAATGAGGGTGGTTTACTTACTGGAGTCCTTACCGCGTATCGGTAAAGTGAAAACCAAAAAGATCATGAACGATATCGGTATTGATGAGACTCGTAGGATTCAGGGGCTCGGAAACCGTCAGAAACAGGCTTTAATAGAAAGACTCGGCAACAATTAGGAAGGAGGCTACTTCAGAAGAATATGGACATCAAATTAATTAACATCGGATTCGGCAATATTGTCTCCGCCAACCGAATAGTTGCCATCGTCAGTCCTGAATCATCTCCGATCAAGAGAATCATCCAGGAAAGCCGTGATCGAAGCATGTTAATCGATGCCACTTATGGCCGCCGCACCAGAGCGGTTATCATCACCGACAGCGATCATGTTATTCTGTCCGCGGTTCAACCGGAAACCGTGGCTCACCGGCTTACATCAAAAGAAGCAAACATAGAATCGGAGGAATAAAAGTTTTGATGATGTCACGGGGTTTGTTGATTGTCATTTCAGGGCCTTCGGGTGTGGGTAAGAATACGGTTATCGATCATCTTTTCAAACGACAGCCTGATTTGAAGTATTCCGTATCGGCCACCACCCGAATTCCCAGGCCCAATGAGATTGATGGTCAACATTATTTTTTTTTAACGGAAACAGAGTTTCAAAAAAAGATCGGTAACGGAGAATTTCTAGAATGGGCCAAAGTATATGAGAATTACTACGGCACTCCCAAACTATATGTTCAACAATTGCTGGAATCGGGTCAGGATCTGGTTTTGGATATCGAGGTGCAAGGCGCAATTCAAGTTAAACGCTCTTTACCTGAAGCGGTGTTAATTTTCTTAGCGCCGCCTTCTTTAACTGAATTAAAAAAGAGACTAATCGGACGAAATACCGAACCGGAAGCGGAACTAAACAAACGCTTTCAATATATCAAGACTGAGTTTGAAAGTGTTTCCCGCTATGATTATTTGATAATAAATAACGAGATTGACTTGACATGCGCGCGGATTGAATGTATTATACAAGCTGAGAAATACCGAGTCAATCGTCAGGAACCGGCTTTGCTCGATAACATATTAAGGAGCTAAATTTTATATAATACTAAAGAGGTTTTGACTAATACATTGAACTAAATCATGTATTTGTAAAGGTAAAAGGAGGCCTTGTTTTTGATCTATCCGTCCTTAGACGAATTATTGAAAAAGGTAGATAACCGATATACCCTGGTTACTGCCGCAGCTAAAAGAGCTCGTAAGATTCTTGAAGAAGAGAAGTCCGATGAAGAAAAAACTATCAAACCGGTATCGAGCGCATTGGAGGAAATTGGCGTCGGTAAGTTTAAAGTCGAAGGAACCAAAGCCGGCATCAAGTAATTTTAGTAAAATCTCAGAGTCTTGTACCTCTGAGATTTTTATTTTATAATTGATTTAAGTCGATTCAATCCCAATCGACTTTCCCCAATAGCTCGCCACTTATGATTGTTGACAATATTGGCGGTATTTCTTTATTTATAGTGAAAGCTAGGTATAACATTCGGATGAGTATCATTGCGCAGGTGTTAATCTGTTCCCAGGCCCAACCATTGGATAAATTATTTGACTACATAGTTCCTCAAGAGTTTGAAGCAACAGCGAAAATTGGAGCTAGAGTAATTGTTCCTTTTCAGAACCGTCCGAACATCGGATTTATTTGGTTTTTGAAAGAACATTCGGATATTAAAGAGTTAAAAACAATTACCCAAATCATCGATGCTCCCCCCTTGCTTACCAAGGTCCAATATCAATTGGCCCAGTGGATAGCCGGGCATTATTTTTGCAGTCGCTCCGAGGGACTAAAACATTGTCTCCCTCCAGGTTCTAATCCGGTCCGGGTCCAGTATTATCGGTTAAATTTGAATATTGATGAAATTGAGAAGAGATTGGCGCGTAAATTTGATGGATCCGCTCTGACTAAAACCATTAATTTACTAAATGAACTGGTGGATTCGCCGGCTAAGGAGTGGGAAAAAAGATTTCTCAACCTCCCGATAATCTGGGATTATTTAATTAAAAACCGAATAGTAGTTAAAGTTCACCGCTATACCTCACCTAAGACAAAAACCAAAGTCTCCCGGATGTTTTGTTGGGCTTCACCAGAAATAGCGGCGACCAGCGCAACCGGGAAAAAAGTCCGGTCGGTTTTGGATAATGAAATAATGCTTTCTCGTTCTCAGTTATGCGCCATGGCTGAAGTAAGTGGTTCAGTCATTAATCGACTGATCCGTGAAGGGAAAATTATCGGCCGTGATGTTGTTCAGGAACGGAAACCGGTTGGTTTTTCCGAGGTTAAGTCCTTAACGGAAGCCTGCCGTTTTACACCTGAACAAAATGAAGTCTGGCGTCAATTTTCTTCCCGGAACGCTCATAATCTCTTTTTGTTACACGGAGTTACCGGAAGTGGTAAAACCGAGATCTACCTTAAGGCTGCGTCGGAAACTATCCTTCAAGGCAAACAAGTATTGTATTTGGTTCCGGAAATCGCCTTAACACCTCAAACATTGGAGAGGACTAGACTCAGATTTGGCGATCAAGTGGCGCTTTTACATAGTAACATGTCCGATGGTGAACGGTACGACCAATGGTTTAACATCAAAAACAAGAAGGCCAATTTGGTTTTGGGGGCCAGATCAGCTTTATTTGCGCCATTTGAAGATCTTGGATTAATCATCGTTGACGAAGAACATGAGTCCTCCTATAAGCAGGAAGAATCCCCCAGATATCATGCTCGGAACGTAGTTGAAAAATTAGCCGAATTGACCGGCGCCAAAGTTATTTTTGGAAGCGCCACCCCTTCATTA
>ENA-UOOK01005982-UOOK01005982.1-fermentation-metagenome-genome-assembly--contig:-NODE-5982-length-11898-cov-3.804610_pt1 | contig 11898 bp, 13 predicted proteins | sample MGYA00245777_ERZ724023 | MGnify/ENA primary metagenome ERZ724023 (study PRJEB28704, sample SAMN03018312) | fermentation metagenome | biome: anthropogenic terrestrial biome; feature: soil; material... | reverse complement strand
TAAAGCTGATTATAAAGGAGCAAACGCACTTTTCAATTTACTTATCAGTTTGCAAGCATTAGAACTATATTAAATGTAAAACTGGGATTTAATGATAATATTACAGGCTTTATTATGATAAACGATGATGACTACGTAAAGATTGAAAGGACTGTAGGTTCAAAGTATTGCGGTTCGTTTATAAACATTGATTTCGTCAATTGGAGTAAAAGCGAAAGTATAGTAAATGAACTTGATACTAATATATCTAAAAAACTATATACATATAATACAAACAATATAGCAGCAAAGGTGATTTGGTATAAGTCTTATAAGGATTTTAACTTTCAGATCATGTTTCTTGCAATTTTTATAGGCATATTATTTTTCATAACTACCGGAGGTATGCTTTATTTCAGGCAAGTCAATGAATTTGAATCCCTTAGGGTAGATACAATTTCATGAATAAGGGTGGGTATTGAAAAACATGAAATTAATAAGATAATATCAATGGAGCTGAAGGTTATATTTTTCTACCCGTTTATTATTGCATTGCTGGTGACTTACATAATGCTGGGGCTGTTCATACATAAGGCAATGGCAGCTAATGATATGGCATTTTCGTTTATTTTGACTCCAGTGTGATATTTGGTTTTTATTTTATTTTGCAGGCAGTCTATTATAGAATTACAAGGATGAGTTTATTGAAAAGTATATTTAACAAATCCATAGTAGTATAAAATGTAATAACTTTAGTCTAATAGGAAACACAGGTATTAGTGAACTGATGAAGAGTAAATGCAAGAAGATAAGTTGAAATATTAATGCAACAGAACTCAAGAGAATACTTATAGAATTCTCTTGTTTCATAAAAGAATACATGATAAAATTATTTAAGAAACGATAATAAGTAACAAAAAATGATTAAGATTGGGGATTAATATTGCTTGAAAAACTTGATGAATATATTTGCTGCTAATTTGCCATCTAACTCCATAGAACGTAGAAATATATTGTGGTATACATTAAACGGCACTTTATTTGGAATTGCAATGGTATTTTATTCCAACATACTGGTTCAGACATACCTGGTTAACATAGGTCTTGCTAATTCCCAAATCGGTTTAATAGGGTTTTTTGGAAATGCAGCATTATCAGTAGGTACTTTCTTCTTTATGGGTATAAGTGACAAGATAAAAAATGATTTTAAGGTAGTCACCTTCTGCAATTTATTATATTGCCTGTCACCTATATGTTTAACTCTTATCGGACTATTAAAAATATTAAATATCACTACTAATATTAACATTGGGATAATTCTATGTATATTAATTGCAGCAGGTCTGGTTCAAAATGTAGTGGCTGCACTTTATAACATAATGTATAATAGAATATTTATAAAAATAGTGAGCTGTAATATTTTTGGAAAGGTATGTGCACTAGCAGGTGCGGTAATAAGTATTGTATCTGTTGCAGCAGGAGCTTTATCAACAAGGTTTGTTAATGCCTCAGGTTTCCCGGGAGGATTCATTATTAACTTTGCAATAGCAGCATTATTATTTATTATCTCATCTCTGTTTATAAGTCAATTGAAATCACTTATACCACAAGTTAATCATGATGATGGTAAAGATATGGGAAAAAAGTCATCCTTAGAGATTATTAAGAAGCTTTTTATGCTAACAGAGTTTAAAAAACTAGCTGTTCCCAATGTACTAAGAGGCTTGGTTAATGGGTGTGTTTATTTTGTTATGTCAGTGGGCATTACAAGGTTGAGTTTACCACTAGAATATTCGTCTTATTTGGTACTTGGCAATACAGTTGCTGCAATACTTGGTAATATTGCATTTGGAATTATTGTTAATAAACTAAAAATCGGTAAAATATGTTTTATTGGTAATATAATTGCTGCTTTCGCTCTACTAAATTTGGCTTTAACTAGCAACAGGAATATTTTTCTTTTATTTAATTTTATTCTTTTTTTTGGTCAGAGTTTCATAGATCAAGGTGTCCCTGTGGGTATATATCAAATTGTACCTAGTGAAATTATGGGTGCATTCACTGGAGGCAGGTTTCTTTTAATGACGGGAGGCACTGCAATATCAACTTATATAATAGGTAACTTGCTGGATAAAGTAAACATACTATTCATCTTTACTATAGTTGCATCAATACAAGTTGTGGCAGGATATCTATTCTGGAGGGGTTTTAAACAGTCTGGCAGTACTAGTACCGTAAATATATATGTAAATAACGAAAATAATTTTGGAGAGGGTGTAAATAATGGCTAGTATTAAAGTAATAGAACATGATGTTGTGTATGAAAATTATCTTCCACCCCAATTACTGTACTTAAAAATGGTTCCTGGGTTAGCATTGTTGCAAACTTTTCAATTGGGAAGGTAAGTGTCCTTCAGGATTACATGGACGATTGTTAATATCAGATGATCAGGGGATTACATGGGATGATAGTGCAATTATTATGGAATTTGCGGATAGGGAAGTGGCAATTTAGGAACAAAGGCTATGTGAACTGGAGAACGGAAAGCTGCTCGTGATTGCCTCAAATGAAAACCTTGTTACAGGAGAAAGATTGCCTAATCATTATGCAATTTCCAAAGATGGAGATATGTAAAAGGTATGATCTGAATTGTGTTAAAGTGCTAGAGAAAGAATATGAGAATCTCAATGAATATCAATTAGTTTTAATGCTTAAGATTACTGATCCCTTTTCTAACGCTGTATCGCATATGAGTAAAAAAGTGATTGCATCTATTTTTGGTAGAATTAAGGTATCTAGTTTAATTTACCAAGACCAAATGAAAATAGCATTATTTTATTTGCCAATTATATTACAACAAAACACTTCATTTCCATTAAATATTGTGACTTTTGCATTTGATATGATTCATTCAGGCTTAGCAAACCAAACTTTACCTAACAAAGAATGGATTAAAATTGAAAATAAATCGCCGTTTAGGCGTTCCAATAATATTGCATTATTTTTAAGGCCAGAATATAATCCCACGTTTGACACTTGAATGATAAAAAGGTCCTGCAAACCCTTTCTATTAAAGGACTTGCAGGATTAGATTAAATTATAAAATTGCGTAGTTTTTCTAATTTTTTGTTTTCTTAAAAATTTTTTTCATCATATTTATTGCAACTATTTGGTAATCTGTACGGAAGCCAAAAGCTTCATGTAAGGCATCAGTAAAATCTGTCCTTGTATATATTGGTTCATAGCCCTCTCCCTGTATTTCCTTGAAATTCATCTCTCTTAGCCCCTTTACAATTTCATGGCAGGTAAATTCTTCGTGAAGCCTCTTTTCAAGCAGCCTATAAATTACTAACGAAATAAAGCAAGTAATAAAATGAGCTTCAATCCTATCGTCGTCACTTAAAAATACAGGCCTTGCCCTGAACTCACTTTTCATAATTCTAAAGCATTCTTCGATTTCCCATCTTCTTTGATTTATCTTGATGATTTCGGAAACATCATCTTCCAAATTCGTGCAGACTCCATAAAACCCATCAAAAGACTCCTCTTTCTGGATTAAAGCAGTATTAATCCCGTATACTTCCTTATCTGCAACTTCGCCGTCGGGAGTTATGTTTGTTTTACTGATAAACCTTTTGTAATCGTTTTGTCTGCACTTCTTTATTGTCTCGGGGTTCTCATCTATTGTCTTTTGAGCACGTTCTATTTGAGAATTCCGGATATTGCGCAGATAATCTCTGTATACGACAGAATATGTAACAATTAGTTTCTGTTCAAGACCATTTTCTTTAATCCAGCGTTCTTTGTAGAAAGCCTTGGCTCGTATTTTTTCTTTATCTTTAGCACTAGCTTTTTCTATCATCTCATCAAGTTTAGAAATATCATAGGTTTTTTCGTCGCCCGGAAGTTTCCAGCCAGTTGAAGCAAGAGACCACTTTTTAAGGTGTTCTTTCAGTTTTTTGATGGACTGTGTGGTAATAAAAGCACGTCCGTCCTTGTCATTGAACTTTCGATTCTCTTCGGAAGAAAGACCTGCATCGGTACAGACAACGAACTTGGAAAGTGCGAAATCAGACAGGATTTTCTTTTCCAAGGGCTTTAATGTGAGTTGTTCATTCATATTTCCCCTGTTAATACTTAATGCGAGAGGAATGCCATCTCCGTCCATGAACAGACCCATTTGAGTAATAGGGTTTGGCTTATGCTCTTTTCCTGCTCCATATTGCTTTTTACCTTTCGCTTCTTCAATTTCGAAATAGAAATTGGTGCAATCATAGTATAGTATACCGGTATTTCTTTTTGAAATCTTTAAGCTGTTTTCATAGAGAGTGCTTTGAATAAAATCACTCTCTTTTGCCAGGTATACAAGAGCTCTATATATTTGGTGTAAAGCAAAATTCGGCTGTTCTATAAATTTCTTAGATTCCTCGAATGTTGCAAGCTTTGACAGGGGAAATAGTATTCTACCATATATTAGTCTTGAAAGGATAGAATTTAAGTCAAATTTAAATTTATATTTCTTCGAAATATTATCGCAAAGTTTATGTAGCTCAAGTTCATGGTATATTTGCTGCAGAAAAAGGTATCCGCCGTTAAAACAATGCTGCTCGCCTTTATTAATGAGCTTTTTCGGAGAATATTTTACGATTACTTCGCGTGTTTCCTCTTTTTCTTCCCTATTGAGTTGTTCAATGTATTTTTTTGCCCATTCTTTGGGGTCTTGTCCGTTCAACTTTTTTAGAAGCTCATCATAAGTGCCAAGCTTTTCAACAATTTTGGTATACTCTTTTCCATTTTTGTAAATTGTCTTTATAACATAAAATGAAGCCGAATTTTTCGATCTAGATATCTGCAATCTCATACCATACCCCCCTTATAGCCTATATTATAACACATAACGCTAAACTACGCAATAACAAATTTGAAAATTTGACAAAAAAATAAGCCTCTTTAAGGCTTACAGCGTTTTTTTTGCGTTGCAAGTGTCAAACACCCGAGGAAATTAATATTATGTCTTACACGTAGATAGCTTAATTTAGGTCTTATATTTTCCATATCGTTTCTTTAAGCATGGACACATAATTACATCTAATATGCCAATAGGCTGAATTCTATTTTGAACTATTATAATATTAAAGAAACCTTCTTTGTCTTAATAATTAGGTAACTTCACGCTTTTATTATCGAAATTTCGAAATTGTAAAAAGTTCAAACTTTTAAAAATCTTCTATACAAAATATGCAGATATATAGTATACTATACATAACTATATAATAATATTTACTAGGTTATTTAGTAAATATTATTTGTGAATACATATTATATACTTAATACATAAATTAGGTGAAGAGGTGCTTTGTATGAGCGATAAGAAAATACTTATTGTCTTTTATTCGAGGACAAGTACTACAAAAAAAATAGCTAATGAAATGAAAGATATTCTTTGCTGTGAAAAAGATATTCCTAATTGCCAAATTGAAGAGGTTATTGACAAGGCTAACCGTAATGGGGTAATTGGGTTTATTAAATCTGGCTATGGAGCATTAAAAGGCAAGACCACAAATATTGAACGAACAAGAAATGACGTATCAAAATATGATATGGTTATAATTGGGACTCCTGTATGGGCTGGGCATGTGAGTTGTGCAATTAGAACTTACATATATGAGAATAGAAGTAAACTTAAGGAAGTGGCTTTCTTCTCTACACAAATGGGGGCTGACCAAGATAAAGTATTTGACGATCTTAAATCCATATGCGGACTCAATCCAAAAGCTACGTTGAGACTATTGGGGAATGATATTAAAAATAATGAGTGTAAAAGTAAAATAAGTAATTTTATAGATGCAATTAAGTAATAATATGGAATATGATTATTGCTAAAAAAATTGATTCATTAATATCGATCTGGCAATTTTAACCTTTTCGGAAAAAATTATCCCACCTCTTAACTTCCTTATAATAATCAAGAACGTAGGTGGATTAGAATTACTGTGGAAGATCATGGAAGTGGCATGTCTAGTGAAATCAAGGAGAAACTTTTTGAACCTTTCTTTTCCACAAAACCAAAGGATAAAGGAACTGGATTAGGTCTATCTATAAGTTTTGGAATTGTACAGGATCATCATGGAAGTATAAGTGTTGAAACAGAAGAAGGTTATTATACTGGATTCTATCTTGACTTACCTGTTGATAATGGATGGACTCTGGAGCAAATTCTATAATTGATTGAGGAGTGTGACCATGAGTAATGTACTAATTGTAGATGATGAAAAGAGTATACGAATCACATTAAGTGAATTTCTGAGAAAAGAAAACTATCAAGTTGATAGTGCAGCAGATACGCTTGAAGCCTATAAAATGATGGAAAGCAAAAAGTATGATATTGTCATTACTGATATAATAATGCCACATGAATCTGGAATCGATATGCTAACTAAAATACGAAAAAGTTCACAAACCATGCAGATTATTGTTATGACAGGAGAACCTACTGTTGAAACTGCAGTAAAAGCTGTACAATATGGTGCTAGTGATTATCTTGCAAAGCCTATTAATAAGGAAAATTTGTTAAAAACTGTGCATAAAGCTGCACAAATAAAGAATCTTCATGATGAGAAGTTTTATCTTGAAGAACAAAATAAGTGTTATAAAGAAAATCTTGAAGTGATTATAACTAAAAAGACTAGAGAACTCCAAAATGCCATGCAAAGTATAGTTTCTCTAGTATCATCTGTTGTAGAAATAAGGGACCCCTATACAGCAGGTCATCAACGAAAAGTAGGAAATTTATCTGCTGCAATAGCTAAAAAAATTGAACTTGATGAAAATACTATTAATCTAATAAGAATTATAGGATATATACATGATATAGGTAAGATCGTTATCCCAGCTGAAATATTATCAAAATCAGGAAACCTAAGCTGTCTTGAGATGCAAATGATACAAAATCATCCATTATATGGATATGAGATGATTAAAAAGGTAGAATTACCTGATTTAATAGCAGATACAATATATCAACATCACGAAAGAATCGATGGGAGTGGTTACCCTAGAGCACTTAAGTTGAATGAAATAACAAAAGAAGCAAATATTATAATTGTATCCGATGTTGTGGAAGCAATGATGTCACATAGACCATACAGACCTGCTCTAGGTATAGAAGCAGCACTAGATGAGATAAAGCAGGATACAGGAAAACGGTATGATAATGATGTTGTCACTGTATGTGTTGAATTGTTTGAGAAAGATAATTATATAATTGACGATGCAGAATATAGGATAAGTTTCCCATTGTAGGTGGCAAAATCAAGTAATAAACAGCAATAAAAATCTATATAAAGTTATAATAAGTAATAGAATATTACAAAAGTTTATAGTAAATTATAGGGAAAGGTTTGGAAAGGGGAGCAATAAAGTGGATTATAATATTACATTAATTAAGGGAGATGGAATTGGTCCAGAAATTATTAATGCTGCTATACCTGTATTAAATATAATTGGAGAGAAATTTAAACATAAATTTCTTTTTAAAGAAATATTAGCAGGCGGGTGCTCTATTGATGCAATCGGTGTACCTATAACTGACGAAGCATTAGCCACCTGTAGAAAAAGTGATGCAGTGATGCTGGGTGCGGTAGGAGGAATAAAGTGGGATAACCTTCCAGGAAATTTGCGACCGGAAAAAGCTCTTTTTAGACTACGGGGTGAGCTTGGTTTGTTTACAAATATACGGCCCGCTTTTCTTCAGAATGCATTGCGCGATGCATGTCCTTTAAAGCAGGAGTTGATAGACAAAGGGATTGATATGATTGTCGTCAGGGAACTTACAGGTGGGATATATTTTGGAGAGCGTGGTCGCTATAATGTAAATGGAGTAGAAACTGCTTTTGATACCATGCCATATAATGTGAATGAAATAGAGCGAATTGGCAGAGTGGCTTTTGAAATTGCGAAGAAACGTCGTAAAAAAATATGTAGTGTAGATAAAGCTAATGTTTTGGAAACTTCAAGACTATGGAGAGAAGTTATGCATAGGCTTAAAGAGGAGTACCCTGATATTGAATATTCTGATATGTTAGTTGACAATGCTGCAATGCAATTGGTACGTGCTCCATATCAATTTGATGTAATTGTAACTGAAAATATGTTTGGTGATATTTTATCTGATGAGGCAAGTATCATAACAGGATCTATTGGTATGTTGCCGTCTGCTAGCATAGGATCTACTGCTTTTGGAATGTATGAACCAATACATGGTTCTGCACCGGACATTGCCGGACGTGATATAGCAAACCCGATAGCTACTATATTATCCGTTGCCATGATGTTAAGATATTCCTTCAATTTGGAAAGCGAAGCTCAAGCAATTGAAAATGCCGTAGTAGAAGTATTAAATAAAGGTTATCGCACTGTTGATATTGCAGACAAAACAGACAAAACAGATAAAACAGGTAATAAGTCAATGATTGTTGGAACTAAGACAATGAGCCAATTAATTTGTGAGAATATTATCTAGTAAATAATTGGGACAAGGGGACAGGTACCTTGTCCCAATTATATTATAACGAATTACATGAGATAACAGTTAAATCAGGATGAAGTTGCAGTATGGAAGCTGGCACTGCTGGAGTTATAGGACCAAAGAGTGCTTTGTTAAGTATTTCCTTCTTATCTTCTCCATTAACTATAAGAACAATTTTTTTTGCCTGCATTATTGATTCCATACCCATAGTTAATGCTTGTTTTGGAACCATATCAGTGCTTTCAAATAATCTTGAATTGGCTTTTATTGTCTCTTTGGTGAGAGTCACACAGTGAGTTGCCTTTTCAAAGTATTCATCGGGCTCATTAAAGCCAATGTGACCATCATGACCTATTCCAAGCAGTTGAAGGGATATTCCTCCAAGTTCTTTGATTTGCTTATCATAATTTAAACATTCTTCTTCAATATTAGATGCTATACCATTTGGAACATGAGTGTTTTCTGATTTAATGTTAATTTTATTGAATAAATTATTATTCATATAATAACGATAGCTTTGATCATGATTAGGGTCCAAACCACGATACTCATCTAAATTAAATGTGATAACATTGGAAAAATCGACATCCCCTTTATTGCACCACTCAACTAATTTTGCGTAAGTTCCTAAAGGTGTAGAACCAGTTGCAAGACCCAACACACTTCTGGGTTCCAGTGTTACTTGTGCTGATATTATAAGGGCAGCTTTTTTACTCATGTCGTTATAATCAGTAGTTTTAATAATTTTCATAATTAGCCTCCGATTTTAATATTAAATTTTACCATTATATATTATCTCAAATATTAATAGTATTAGTATTGAGTTAATTAAAAACTCAACCTTTGCTCAATAATGGATTTTATATTTATAGTATATTAATTATTTTATAAAAGTCAAATATATTGAGAAGAAAAGCAGCAAAATATGTAAAAAACCACTTGACATAGTTCATTTATTTTGCTATTATTAAACTGACTGGTCAGTATAGTAAATTAATATTGGAATCAATCAGTAGTTTTAATCCCCGAGCGAAGCGATTTTGCTGTAGAAATTTAATTTCTGCAGCAGAATCAACTTTAAAACTTATTTAGAATGGAGTTTTAGGATGGAGACAGATATTAAAATGAGGGAACGAGTTATAAATGCAGCAGCAAAAATATTTAGTATGAAGGGATTTTATAAAGCTTCTATGGACGATATAGCTTTGGAAGCTGGTGTAGCAAAAGGAACCTTATATTATTACTTTAAAAATAAATCTGAACTTTTTAAGACCGTTGTTGTCGAGGGAATTGATTTTTTAGTAGAAGACCTTAGAAATGTTGTTAATAATTCTGACGAATCGATTGAAAACATTATAAAATCTATGATTAAAAAGAATATTGATTTCTATCTGGAATATTATGAATTAGCGAATATAGTGCTGAATGAAATAACAAGTGGAATAGATGATGATGTTCTTAATGAAATTAAAAATTCTAAAGAAAAATATGTTAGATTTTTAGCAGACCTTTTGTTAGATGGCTATAACCAAGGGATCATATGTAATAGTGATTTCAATATGATAGCTGCAGGTATTATTGGAATGGTTAATGGAATATGTAAACACTACCTGATGAATGCTAATTCCACGGATCGTAATAATATGATTGAACATGCGTCGAATATGATTATAAAGGGGTTATTTCATAAATAGCTTATTTAATGCTTGTAAACCATTAGGTGTTAATAATATCTCAATTTAGATGTTAAGGATATTTTAATAGCATTTGATGATTTCAAGTAATTATATAAAATAAATTATTTAAGGGGTGAATGTAATGTCAAATTTCAGTTACAAACTAAAAGTAATTGATGCTCCGGTTGAAGGTTCTCCAGGTTCAAGAATATCTTTGAAAGTTAGCATTGAAGAGGCTTCAGAAGAAATTAGCAGAGTTTATGTTTCAGAAGGAATGTATGGAATTCATGAAATACTAAAGAAAGAAAGTGATACTTTGTTTAGCTTAAATTATTATATTCCATACGAAGCTCCATATGGCAACTATGATGTAGCTATTGGAGCAGTAAATGATAAAAATGAAAAGGGACCAGTTACGAATATTGGTTTCAAAGTAAGTAGATAATAATTATTTGCATAAACATTCTATTTGCAATATTATTTAGAATTTGTTAGTATTGTGCTAATGTATTATTATTCATATGGTCAGTACCTCCAATTGATGATATTTTGCAGTAGGCTAAACCTGCTTTATCTCACCAAATGGAGGTATGTTTTTTTCATGCTTATTATGTTACAGCCTAGCAAAAGCCTCTTCCATTGAGTTGCCAGTTACTTCATATGTATGACCATCTATAATATTGATATATGGCTTTGAGCGAATGTTTGGAATATTTCCTCTCTCTACAACCTCCAAACGAAGTGTAACAGGAGATGATACTTTATAAGGTTTAATATCTCCTGATAAGGCCTTTTTAACTGCTTCAGCGGATTTCTCCTTTATCAGTGTATAGGCTTTTTCAAGTGGTAAGTGTCTTGCACCATAAAGAGATATAGCTTTTTTCACCTGTGCAGTTACTACACCAGGAATTAGTTCAGCTGCTTCAGCACATGTTTTATCATCACCGGAGACCATGATAACAGGTTTATTATAATCTCCTGCTACTGCTGTATCGTAAGCTATTTCACCACTTCTTTTGCCATTTATCCAGAAGTTTTGCCAGTTCACTGATGACATGGTATGCTCTAATACTGCCATAGGTGTACCAGCCATAGCATGATATCCGAGCAAAACAACCGCGTCACACTCTTCAATTCCTGGCATTCTCACAGTTCCGCTGTTACCCATGATATACTCATCTGCAAGTGGGGAAAGCTCATGCCAGAGCACATTTGTTCCGGAAGCATGTGCATCTCTTACGATAATTTTATTAGCTCCACCAGATTTTAAGCCTTCAACACAAATGTTTATTTCTTGGGTCATATATTTTCTAAATTCGGAATATAATGCTCCACTAGACATTACTTGCTCTTTAATATGTATACCACTTAGTCCTTCTGCATCTACCATTACATAAATATTCATATAGTCAAGTTTTCACTCCTTTAAAAAAAAAGTTAGCAATTTCATTATAACATAATAATCATACAGATATGTTCTCAATTTCAAGAAATATTATTTTCATTTAAATGTAAAATAATATTAAATTAAAATAATTTAGTGATAAATAAGTTAGTTCAATTTAAGCAGGAGATGATATTGTGTTTATAATACAATAAATCCATGTTAATGTTTATTGTCCAATTGTAGTATATACTGTATAATTATTTTAAAGAGTTAAATATATGATTCTACTACAAAAACCCAGATTCTGCTTCAAAGGGCGAATTTAGCT
>ENA-UOOK01005980-UOOK01005980.1-fermentation-metagenome-genome-assembly--contig:-NODE-5980-length-11901-cov-7.336485_pt1 | contig 11901 bp, 12 predicted proteins | sample MGYA00245777_ERZ724023 | MGnify/ENA primary metagenome ERZ724023 (study PRJEB28704, sample SAMN03018312) | fermentation metagenome | biome: anthropogenic terrestrial biome; feature: soil; material... | reverse complement strand
GCGACTATGTTTCTGACCGAAAGGGTCGTTGGTTCGAGCCCAACACGGGGAGCCAGAGAGCTATCCCCCGGCAAGGCCGGGGATAGCTCTCTGTTGTTTACCTTTGCGGGTTGCAGGCCGGCGGCTTTGTATCTTGGACCGAAGTAAGGAACAGGGTGCCTGTAGCAAGGGCGCCTCGCGAGCGCTTTCCCGACCGGAGGAGTCGCGTATCCCGGGGCGAAAAAATAAGTTGTCTTGCCGAAACTTTCGTCTTTTATTTGTTGCGCTCGTTCGACAGACCGCGTAACTTATCCATAAAAATTATTGATACAGATGTAAATACAGTTATGGCCTGTAAAATAAATGGCCCGGCAACGATGGATTTCCAAGGGAATATTTATGTGGATAGAAGGCCGATACCAGTAATTATTTTATCTGTTATTGCGATATACTGTTTACAGGTAAGGCATCGTTTGTCATCAGTGGCTTAAACCGCATATCGGATGAAAAGAGAAAAAATCCTTAGCATAGCAGTAGGAGTAATGCCGTCCATGGCGGCGGTATTATGCTTGCCTTTATATGTAATTAGAAAATACTGGCCTCAATATCATAATTCCCAGTCGCCTTTTTCCATTCACCTGGCATTATTCATGATAGCCGTGTTAAGCGCAATTATATATATCAGTCCGCGCTTAAAAAGCAACGAAACAATTAGATCACCATTCTTTAATGGATAAAGCATCATACGCCGCGCAAATCCGGAACATGGCGAAAAGAAAGCAAGCCTACAGGCTTCTGATAGAGTGAAGTTCTGGTGCACGGGCGTCAGATCGACAGCATCTGGCTGGGTTTCGCTGCGCAATCCGGCTGCGGATTTTTGAACCATCGACCTGTTCCTCTCGAATGATTCTTCACAAGATTCATTTTAGGGGGCGGCCGGTGGTTTTCTGCGCTTCTTTGCCGATTGCTGATGTTTGTGCTTCCCGCAGCCTTAACTTGGAAAACCTTTTTATGAAAAGATTGACAGAGAAAGCATTTCATGGTAAGATGAACTCGGATATCAATTAAGACTGATTCCTATTAATGGGTTGGCACAGTCGATTGATTGAAGAACATGACTGCGAGGAGACTCCATGAACAGACGCTACAGCATTCAGAAGCAGGCAATCCGAGATACCCTCAAACGGCTGGACCACCCCACGGCGCAGGAGGTGACGGTAGAAACTCAGAAGAAGTATCCCCACATCAGCAAAGGCACGGTTTACCGGAATCTGAAGCTTCTGGAGGAAGACGGCGCGGTGCTGCGGCTTTTTTTTCCGGAGTCTCCGGACCGTTTCGACGCGAACACGCATCCGCATAACCATGTGAGGTGCACGCGCTGCGGACGAATCTTCGATCTGGAGCCGGACGGCATGGAAGAAATCGACCGGCAGATCGAACGGAAAACCGGGTTTTCAATTGAAAGACACAGTATTTCTTTTCAAGGCGTTTGCCCCGAATGCAAGCGCCGGGAGCAGAAATGAATTTCAGACGGGAGGAATGAATGTCATGTCGGAAAAGAACAGGCTTACCACTGCATACGGCCGGCCGGTGGAAAACGACCAGACTTCCCTTACGACCGGAAAGAAAGTCGGCTACGGATTGATGAACGACACCTATCTGGTGGAGAAACTCGCTCATTTCGAACGGGAGCGGATTCCGGAGCGCGTTGTTCATGCAAAAGGCTCCGGCGCCTACGGGTACTTTGAGGTAACGGACGACATCTCCAAATATACGAGAGCGAAGTTCCTTTCCCAGGTGGGAAAGAAAACCGAATTGTTCGCCCGGTTTTCCACCGTGGGAGGCGAGAAGGCGTCCGCGGATACGGAGCGCGATCCCCGCGGCTTTGCCGTCAAGCTTTATACGGAAGAAGGAAACTACGACATTGTCGGGAACAATCTGCCGGTGTTCTTTATCCGCGATGCCATCAAATTCCCGGATTTTGTACATACGCAGAAACGGGACCCGCAAACGGGTCTGAAAGACGCCACCATGTTCTGGGATTTCCTTTCGCTTACGCCGGAGTCCACGCATATGGTCACCATGCTGTTCAGCGATCGCGGCACACCATCCAGCCTTCGCAAAATGGACGGCTTCAGCGTAAATACCTGGATGTTCTATAATGAAAAAGGCGAGCATTACTGGTTCAAGTGGCATTTCCTCACCGACCAGGGAATCGGTACCCTGACGGCGCCTCAGGCGACGGAACTGGCCGGAAAAGATCCGGACTGCAACCGGCGCGACCTGTTCGACGCCATTTCGCGGGGCGAGTTCCCCTCCTGGACGGTCTATGTCCAGATCATGACGCCGGAGCAGGCCAAGACCTACCGCTTCAACCCGTTCGATGTGACTAAGGTCTGGTTCCATAAGGATTTCCCGCTCATCCGGGTAGGGAAAATGGTGCTCAACCGGAACCCTGAAAACTTCTTTGCCGAGGTGGAGCAGGCGGCTTTCGCGCCCAGCACGTTGGTGCCCGGTATCTATCCTTCTCCGGATAAACTGCTGCAAGGCAGGCTTTTTGCTTACGAGGACGCGCACCGTTACCGCTTGGGGAAAAATCACGATCTGATCCCGGTCAACTCCCCGAAGGGGACGACGGCCTATACCAACGAGCGCGACGGCGCGATGATGACCGGCGGAAATTACGGCAGCACCGCGAATTATTTCCCCAATTCCGTCAACAGCCGCAAAGAGGCGCGGGACATCCCCGACGTGCCTGCGCTCGCCCTCGAGGAGGCGACCATCGCGCGGCATGACCTGGAAGTGACGGACGACGATTACTTCCAGGCCGGCGAGCTTTACCGCCGCGTGCTCAGCGACACCGACCGCGACCATCTGATTTCCAACCTTTCGGGACACCTCGGCGGCGCGCTCCGGCGCATCCAGTACCGGCAGACCGCCCTGTTTTACAAGGCGGATGCCGATTATGGGACGCGGGTGGCGGACGCGCTGAAGCTGGATGTGAAAAAGGTGGCGGAGCTTGCGGCGCTGTCCGACCGCGAGAGGGAAGCCGCTACCGCCCGCGATCTATGAACTGGGAGGGCGTCGCGATCGGCGCGGTCACGTTTGCAATCATCGGCCTGCTGCACCCGGTCGTGATCAAGACGGAATATTATGTCGGAAAAGGCGCCTGGCCGGTGTTCCTGGTGGCCGGATGCGCGTGCGCGGCGGGTTCGCTTTGGGTGCGTTCCGTCGTTCCGTCTTCCCTGCTTGCCGTGCTGGGCTTTTCGCTCCTATGGAGCATCAAAGAGCTTTTTGAGCAGGAGGAACGGGTGCGGAAGGGCTGGTTCCCGAAAAATCCGAACAAGAAGCTGTTGGAAAGATGCCGGCCGCGCACGCGAGTGGATCGGCCGTAATCTGAAATATTTTTTATCGACAGGAGGATGACAGACATGCCGGCTTTTGCAAATCCATTTCAGGGGAATGTGGACCGAAAACTGAACAAAGAGGAATTGATTCAGGCGATCCGCCTGGACATCGCGGGCGAGTTGGAAGCCATTTACCTTTATGACGCGCATGTTCAGGCAACGGATGTGGAAACCGCGAAAAAGGTGCTTGCGGATATCCGCGATGAGGAAAAGGCGCATATCGGCGAGCTGATGACGCTGTTGCGGACACTCGACCCGCAGGAAGCCGAGCTCTTCGCCTCCGGCGAAACGGAAGTCCGCGAGATGCTGAGCGGACTGGGGATCGACGTCGCGGCGGGAAAACCGCCGGAAGGCGGCGTGGAATCCGCGACGGTTGGCAGCCTGATCGACGGAAAATGATTTGATGCCGAAATGGAGGTTGCACAAATGAGTTACTTATCCAGAGAAGCTTCTCCGCTGCCGGACGAACTGTGGCAGAAGATTGATTCCGCCGTGGTGAGGGCGGCGCGGAGAGCCATGACCGGCAGGCGGTTCCTGCATGTTTTCGGTCCGCTCGGCGTCGGCGTTTCGAGCGTTGCGCTCGACGACTCCGACGCGCTGGGGGAAGTCGAAAAGGACGGCCTGATCACGACGAGGGGCCGGAAATACGTGGAGATCCCGCTTGTTTACAACGATTTTGCGCTGCTTGCCAAAGACCTGGAAAGCGCGCGGAAAACAGGCGTTCCCGTCGATCTGTCCAAGGCGGAGCAATCGGCCGAGGCGTGCGCACTTGCGGAAGACAGACTGATCTTTTTCGGGGATGTCGCGCTCGGGTACGAGGGCCTGCTGACGGCGCAGGGTGTCAAAAGAAACGAACGGCAGGATTGGAGCACGGGAGAAAACGCCTTTTCCGACGTTGCGTCCGGCCTTTCCTACCTGACGGAAAAGGGTATCTACGGCGACTATGCGCTCGTGGTGAGCCCCGATCTGTGGATGCAGCTGCAGAGGCTGCAGCCGGGAACCGGCCTGCTGGAAATCGACCGGATCGCCAAGCTGGTGGAGGGCCGCCTCTACAAAACGCCGGTATTGGGCAGCGGTAAGGCGGTGCTGGTCGCCTCCGATGAAAGGAATATGGATCTTGCGGTCGGCCAGGACATGACGACCGCTTACCTGGAGCAAAAGGATCTCAACCACAGTTTCCGTGTGCTTGAAACCGTTTTGCCGCGTCTGAAGCGGAAACAGGCCGTCGTGGTCTTCGCGTAATCTTTCCGGTACAGTCTGTCGATTCATGAGAAAAGGAGCTGTTTTATATGGGACTCGTTGATTTTTATCGGTGCGAAGTGTGCGGCAACATCGTCGCTTTGATCAAAAAGGGCGGCGGAACGCTGACCTGCTGCGGCCAGGAGATGACAAAGCTCAAGGCAAACTCGACCGACGCCGCAAAGGAAAAGCATGTGCCGGTCGTCACGAAAGAAAACGGCAGGATCAAGGTCGCCGTCGGTTCGACGCTGCATCCAATGCTGCCGGAGCACCATATCGAGTGGATCGCGCTCGTCGCGGGGAACAGAGTGGAGTTCAAGTTCCTCAAGCCCGGCCAGGAGCCGAGGGCGGAATTCGCAGGGGCCGAATCCGGCACGGTTTACGAATACTGCAACCTGCACGGCCTTTGGAAGGCGGATTTCTGAGGCGGAACTCTTCCGGCGGCCAGGGCCGGGGGGAATAGACATGGAAGAACCTTCGGCCGTGAACGCGGCGCATATCCCGTCAGGCGACAATAAAATAAATGTTGTAAAATCCTGCCTGAAGGTTCCAGCGGGCAGGATTTTGTCATGCGGCCCGGTAAAAATAGCCGTGAAAGGGGATATTAGCAGATGAAAACAATTTACTTTGCCGGCGGATGCTTCTGGGGAGTCCAGAAGTATTTCGACCAGTTCGACGGAGTGGAAGACACGGTTGTCGGCTATGCCAATGGAAGGACTGAAAATCCTTCGTATGAGCAGGTGAAAGCTTCCGGCCATGCCGAGACCGTGAAAATCACGTTTGACGAAAGCAAGACAACCCTTACGGAATTGCTCGGCCGGTATTTCCGGATCATTGACCCGCTTTCCGTCAACAGACAGGGAAACGACGCGGGAACCCAGTACCGTACCGGGATTTACTACCCGGAACCGGAGATGCTGCCGGAGATCGAAGCATATGTCCGCAAGGTTCAGGATAAACTTGGAAGGCCCCTTGCGGTGGAAGTGAAGTCTTTGGATAATTTTTATCCCGCTGAGGAATACCATCAAAAATACCTTGAAAAAAATCCGGGCGGATATTGTCATATCGCTCAGAGGTTCTTTACCGGGCGGAAATAACGCGTCCGCGCCGGTTCCACGGGTATGCCTGACCAGGATTTTTGAGAAAGCCCCCCGGAAAAGGCGGTCCGCCCGGACCAATCGGACGGATCGGCCGATGCTGAGGAATGTGCGGTTTCCGCGTTTTCCGGGGCGCTGCTTCCGGCTTTTTTACACGCATGATTTTGAGTTGCGCATAAATTCAACAATAGTTTCCACAGACCTGCCAAAACAAATATGCAGTTGGCAGAAATTTAAAAAAAGCGCGGGGAAAGTGCGGAGATCGTTAGAAAAACATTGACAACAAGGGCCGGTCGGGTATATTATATTATAAAAACATACAAAACATATATAGCATATATAATTTATATTAAAAGAGGGTGACTTTATGAAGATGAATTTATTCGGCAATTTTTTAACGGAACCCGCGATATGTTGCAGCGCCGTGTGTACAGGGGCAGAATCGGCCGGTTCCTTTTGCTTTGCCTTGCCTGACGGGCGAATTTCAATGGAGTAAAAGGCTGTCGGACCGAAGAATCCGGCAGCCTTTTTCTGTTGTGTCCCATCCGCGGCGCTTCCATGCTTTTTGGCGAGGCAGGCTGTCAACGTGAGGACAAAGCTTTGAGACGGTTCCGCGGCGGGTGCGCCCGGCGGCGCCGCAATCGGAAAGATGTCACGGCGGTCAATTACGCCGACAGAAGGAGATAACTGTAATGAAAACAAACTGGGTTGTTGGGAAACGGCTTTTGAGCCTGATTTTGGCCGGCTCCATGGCGCTCGCCATGGCGGGCTGCGGCCAGGGCCAAGGCCAGTCCGGAGCAGGCTCATCCGCCGCGGGCACGGTAAGCGCGGGGACGGCGAAAGCAAACAAAGACATCGTGAACATCGGCGTCACCGACACGCTCGGGTCGCTGAACCCGTTCGCGATCGACCAGACGGAGATCAACAAATATGCCACCGCGATGATGTTCCTGCCGCTGGTGGAATTGAACGAAAAAATGGAGTTTGAGGGCGCCCTTGCCGACTCCGTCACGGTGAAAGACAATAAAGTGTTCACCATCCACATTGCCAAAGACGCAAAATGGTCCGACGGCCAGCCGGTCACCTCCGACGACGTCGCCTTTACGCTCACCCGCCTGTGCAGCCCCGTCATCGCCAACGTGACGCTTCAGATGTCGGCTTTCGCCGGAACGGGCGACGACGGCTTCATCGCAAAGGGCGCGGATACGTTCTCCGGCGTAAAGGTCCTGGACGACAAGACGCTTACGCTCACGACGAAAGAACCCATGAGCCTCGTGACCTTTGAAAACACCTACGCGCGCTATATCATGACCGTCCCGAAGCACGTCCTGGGCAGCGTTTCCGAAGACGAGCTCGCCAAAGACCCGTGGTTCAACAAGCCGACCGTTGTCGACGGGCCGTATATGGCGACGGCGGTCGACTCCGACCATTATATTTCCTATGAGGCCAACAAAAACTACTGGAAGGGCGCTCCGAAAATCGCCAAGATGAACATCAAGATCGTCTCAGCCGACCAGATCCTTCCGGGACTGAAATCGGGCGAGATCGACTTCATTCAGCCGACCATGGCCGCGACTCCGCAGGAGGACGACGCCAGCATCGAAAAGCTTGAAAACGTCAGCGTGACCTACAGCGATCCCGTGACGACGCAGTCCATGTTCCTGAACACGAAAAATATCCCCGATGCCAGAGTGCGCAAGGCGATCCTTTACGCCATTGACCGCCAGATGCTTCTCAAAAATCTGTTGAAGGGCAAGGGGGAAATCGTCGACGGTTTCGTGACGTCCGTGAGCCCGTATTACGACAAGTCCGTCCAGGCGACGGAATACAGCCAGGAGAAAGCGAAGGCCCTGCTCAAGGAAGCCGGATGGGACAGCGGCAAGACTCTGACGTACTATATCAACTCCGGCGATACGACTTTCGTCAACGGCAGCAACGTGATCAAGGAAGAGCTCCGGCAGGTGGGCGTCAATGTGGACATCCGCACCGTTGACCTCACGACGCTGATGGATAAGGCGAGCTCCCAGAGCTTCGACCTGATGACGGTCCAGTACACTTACGCTCCGGTCGACCAGTACCCGGATATCATGTGGCTGCTCGGCGGGCCCGGAAGCTGGACCAACTTTGCCTCCGACACGGTGAACGAAGCGCTCGCCAAAACGCAGACCTCGACAAACAACGATGAGCTGAAACGCCAGTATACGGCGATCGACAAGGTCGTTCAAGACCAGTGCCCGATGATCGACCTCTATGTCATCCGTTCCCTCGGGGCGGCGAACAAATCCTTGAAGAACGCCCACCCGAACGTTTACGGCTCGTTCACGAACATTCAGGATTGGGAATTTGAGTAAAGCGTGTTTTTCCCGCGCTTTCGAGGAAGCCTCGGCCGCCGCGCATCCGGCGGCCGAGCTCCGCGGAACCGGCGGCGAAATAGATTCCCCGCATTCGGAGCGGCGGCGCGAGAGGGCGAATCGAATGGCAGATCTGTTGGAAGTCAGGAATCTTGAAGTTACATTCCACGGCGACGGGGCCGACGCGGTGCGTCTGGACAAAATCAGCTTTTCCGTCAAGAGGGGGGAGTTCCTCTGCATCGTGGGGGAGTCCGGGTGTGGAAAGAGCGTGACCTCGCTCGCCGTGATGGGGCTTTTGCCCGCCAACGGCCAAGTGACGGACGGCGAGGTGCTCTTTGAGGGCACGGACCTTTTGAAGCTGTCGGACAAAGAGTTGGACCGCTGCCGCGGCGACGAAATCACCATGGTTTTCCAGGACGCCCTGACCTCGCTGAACCCCGTGTTCACAATCGGGAATCAGATGACGGAAAGCATCCGCGCCCACATGCCGCTCGAGAAAGGGGAGGCGCGCAGGCGGGCCGTTTCGCTGCTGGGGCGCGTCGGCCTTCCGCAGCCTGAGGCGATGATGAAAAAGTATCCGTTTGAGCTCTCCGGCGGCATGCGCCAGCGCGTCATGATCGCGATGGCGCTTTCCTGCAACCCGAAGCTGCTGATCGCCGACGAACCGACCACGGCGCTCGATGTGACGATTCAGGCCCAGATCATGCGCCTGCTGCGGGAATTGCAGCGGGAGTTCTCCATGGCGGTCGTCCTCATCACGCACGACATCGGCCTCGTGGCGCAGATGGCGGACCGCGTCCTCGTCATGTACGCCGGGCAGATCGTAGAGCAGGCCGAGGTGCACGACCTGTTTCACCACCCGGCCCACCCGTACACCAGGATGCTGCTCCGGACGGTGCCGAGCACGAAGGATTCGGCGGACAGGGTGCTGGAATCCATTCCCGGAACGGTTCCGGAAAATTACTATGAGATAACCGGCTGCCGGTTTGCCGACCGGTGCCCCCGGGCCGGGGAAGCGTGTTCGCGGCCGCAGCCGTTCTGCGCCGTTTCGGAAAACCACCTGGCGCGCTGCTGGCGCTGCCGAAGCCATCCGGCGCAGGGGGAGGACGGGAAAACCTATGGCTGATCAGCAACCGATTTTATCGGTGGAGCATCTGAAGAAATATTATCCGATCAGGGGCGGAATCATCCCGCATACCCTCATGCAGGTGAAGGCTGTGGACGATGTGAGCTTTTCCATCCGGGAGGGCGAGACGCTCGGCCTGGTCGGGGAATCCGGGTGCGGGAAGTCGACGGTCGGACGCCAGATCGTCGCGCTGGAGCGCCCGACATCCGGGCGGGTCCGCTACCGGGGCGTCGTCATTTCCAGCCTGCCGGAACGAAAGCTCGGCCCCATCCGGACCAGCCTCCAGATGATTTTTCAGGACTCCTATTCCTCCCTGAATCCCCGCAAACGAGTCTTCGACATCCTGGCGGAGCCGATGCTGTACCATAAGATGGTCGCGCGCGCCGACGCGGATGCGGAGGTCGAGCGCCTCCTGGGCCTTGTCGGGCTGCCGAAAGACAGCAAGGGGCGCTACCCCCATGAATTTTCCGGAGGCCAGCGCCAGCGCATCTGCATCGCAAGGGCGCTTTCCCTGCGGCCGCGCCTGATCGTCTGCGACGAGCCCGTCAGCTCGCTCGACGTTTCCATCCAGGCGCAGATTTTGAACCTGCTGCGCCGCCTGCAGAAAGAGCTCGGGCTGACCTACCTGTTCATCGGCCACGGGCTCGGTGCGGTGCATTATGTCAGCGACAGGATCGCCGTCATGTACCTCGGCAGGATCGTCGAGGTCGCGGAAGCCCACGAGCTTTTCGCCCATCCCGCGCACCCGTACTCGCAGGCGCTGTGCGCGGCGGTGCCGAACCCCGACCCGGATGACCGCAGGGAGCCGCTGGTCCTGAAAGGGGAGGTCGGCTGGCAGGTGGAGAAGACGGGAAAGCGGGAGCAAAGCCGCGGATGCCGGTTTTACCCGAGGTGTCGCATGGCGAAGCCCTCCTGCCTCGGAAGGGATCCTGCCCTGGAGCCGGTTTCGCCCGGCAGCGGCCATCTCGTGGCCTGCCCGTTCGCAGTCAGCCGCGAAACGCCGGGAAAGGACGGATAGACGAACGATGTGGAAATATATTGCGAAGCGTATTCTCATCTCCATCCCGGTGCTGATCGGCATCACGGTCATCGACTATTTCCTGATGAGCCTTGCCGGCAGCCCCCTGAGCATGATGGCGGGCCCGCGCGCCTCCAAGGCAGCCCTTGCGGCGAAAGGCGCCCAGCTCGGACTTGACAAACCCGTGCTGGTCCAGTATTTTCTCTGGCTTTCGCAGATCCTTGCCGGAAACTTCGGCTATTCCATCAAGGGCAAGGAAGCGGTGTCTTCCCTGATCGCGTCCCACCTGGGCCCCACGTTGCTGCTGATGGGCGTCTCGCTGCTGCTGAGCATGGTCGTCGCCGTGCCGGGCGGCATTTACAGCGCGACGCACCAGAGCAAAAAAGGCGACTACATCCTGATGGGCCTTTCGTACCTAGGAAACAGCATCCCGAGCTTTTTCCTGGCCATGATGCTCATCTTCGTGTTCACGGTCAGGCTGAACTGGCTGCCGTCGGGCGGCATGGCCACGCTTGGCGCCGACCTCGGCGGCGGCGATGTGGCCGTGCATATGGTGATGCCGGTGATCGTCCTCACCGTTTCCATGGCCGGCACCAATATCCGGTACATCCGGAGCGCGGTGCTGGAGATCCTGCAGCAGGACTATCTGCGCACGGCGCGCGCCAAGGGCATCGGGCGCTTTAAGGTGATCAACAAGCACGCGCTGCGCAACGCGATGATCCCGGTCATTACGGTGTTCGGGATGGAGATCCCCACGCTTTTCGGCGGTGCGATCATCGTGGAGCAGGTGTTTTCCTGGCCCGGGCTCGGGCTGCTGACGATGTCGGCGATCGTGAACCGCGACTACCCCGTCATCATGGGGGTAAGCCTCGTCGCGGCGCTGGTGGTTCTTCTGGGAAACCTGCTGACCGACGTGCTCTACGCGGTCGTCGACCCGACGATCCAGTATCATTAGAGCGAGGGAGGAAACAAAATTTTGATTCAGCTGAAAAAGCGGGCGTGGAGCAGCGAAAGCTTCGGCCATATTGTCTGGCGGCGGTTCAGAGCGCACCGGTTTTCCTTTTTCTGCCTGATTTTGCTTGCCGCCCTGACGCTTTCGGCCATTCTTGCGCCCGTCATCGCCCCGCACGATCCCAACGAGATCGCCGGCATGTTCAGCGCGGCGCCGACCGCGGAATTTCCGCTCGGCACCGACCAGATCGGCCGCGACGAGCTCAGCCGGCTGCTTTACGCCGCGCGCGTCTCGCTGCTGGTCGGCTTTCTGGCGACCGTCATTTCCACGGCGATCGGCGTGGTGCTCGGGCTGCTTTCCGGTTATTTCGGCGGCTGGGTGGATATGGTGATCATGCGGTTTACCGACATGGTCATGTCGTTCCCATACATTCTGCTCGTCCTGGTGGCGGCGGCGATTTTCAGGCCGGGCATGTGGAATATCATCCTGATTCTCGGCTTTGTCGACTGGCCCGGCGTCGCGCGGCTGGTGCGCGGAAGCACCCTTTCGCTGCGCGAATCGAATTTTGTGAAGAGCAGCGTTGTGGCCGGCATGTCGAAAGCGCATATCCTCTTCTCGGAAATCCTGCCGAACACCACGGCGCCCATCCTGATCTACGCCACGCTGGTGCTCGCCATGTCCATGCTGGACGAAGCGGCGCTGAGCTTCCTCGGCATGGGCGTCCAGCCGCCC